>OFDN01000047.1_pt1 | contig 138223 bp, 84 predicted proteins | sample 1520971 | NCBI WGS metagenome assembly OFDN01 (sample SAMEA94257418, study PRJEB24077) | hot springs metagenome | biome: Aquatic biome; feature: Geographical feature; material: Water | place: India | collected 2012-06-12 | depth 5 m
ATTTTAACCGACCTTAAAATAGGTGAGCACATCATACGGCAAGGCATGATAATACGCCCCCGCAATGGAGAATTAATACAAACCGTAACCCTCGAAAGCGGTTCAGTTTTCGGGATAATTAATTAACATGTTATGGCAATTGCAACAGCTTATGGCGGTGGTATTAGCCACCGCTTTCCCACATGGCCGCACAACGGCCTCAAAATGATGTTTTGGGACAACCATCTGGGTAGTTATTCCGGCTCAGGTAACGTAATAAAAGACCTTAGTGGTAACGAAAATAATGGCACGTTAGCCGGCTTTCCCACTACAGGAACCTCAACATCGGGATACTATGAAAAATCCCTGCGTTTTGATGGAGTTAACGACCGCATTAACTTTCCTAACAGTTGGCTTACCGGTAAAACAGAGTTCTCGTTTTACACCATTTGTAAAATTGGCACAATGCCAAACAGTTACAACTCATACGCAAACGGTGTATTGGGTCCTGATGGAGGTGGTTCACAGTTAGTTTTTACCCGTGCAATGACACCCTATACACATTACACACCCTACCTTTTTTTAGGTGGTAATACAACAAACTTTGAGTTTTATGGAAACAATGGCAATATCGCAGCGCAACGTTATACGGATTTATCAAAATTTTATCACATCGCTTTTACAGTAAAGCCCGGAGAAATTTCAGTATATGCGGACGGGGTTTTATTTCATCAAGTTGTCAGAAGCATTGGCTATTTAACAACTCCCTTGCGGAAAATTGGAGTTTATGGTGGCGTTCAATATTGGAACGGGCAGATACCTGTAGTAATGGGGTATGATAGGGTACTTACTTTAACAGAAGTAAAACAGATATACACATACTTTAAAGATTCATACCGTTAAAGAATCTACTAACGAAGCCGCGTAGTTCTTTAAGTCGGTTCGATAATCTGCTTGTTCGGGCTACAAAAACAAAAACCCTTTTCTTAACCGAGAAGGGTTTTTTTGTTTAATGGAAGTAAGAATTATAAAAAAATGTCTTTTTAACCCAGTTTATAACCTCTAATTTCTATACCTGTTATCTCCAATACATGGGTATAATACCTGATACAATTTTTACAAGATGATTTTCCTGAATTAACTCCTCAAGGTTAGGGGTTTCTATCGCTTTTTACCTCCAAAACAAATGAATAAGGCTGTCTCAACTTTTTTGAGACAGCCTTATTGTAGTAAGAACAGCTATTAAGAAACTTACTTAAGTACTACTTTTTGGGTATATACTTTTTCTTCAGTTGCTATGCGAATGGTATAAACACCTTTACTAAATTCTGAAAAGTTGAACTCTTTCTGTTCTTCAGTAACGGATGCCGCTATTACCCTGCGACCTAAAACATCAAATACCTGTATATTTTTTACAATACCTGCAGAGCCCTTCATATCCAAGGTTACATCACCTGTGGTGGGGTTAGGGAATATGTTGATGGTGTAATCGTTGACTCCCGTTTCTATCCCCGTAAAATCATCAGAACCTTTTTTACACAATGCTTTAGATATACGTAAGACTATGTTAAAATCACACTCATTTTGAGGATTTCTGCACCTGAAAGAAATGTAATAACCTCCTTGGGGAATTGTATTTGCACAAACGGTTATTGTGCCATCAGGAGTTGTGGTTGTAGTGTAATTACTATCAGGTGGCGAAACTAAATTAAACTGGCATCTTTGAAGATTTGGAAAAAACTTATCCAAGAAATTGAAAGTATAACATTCTCCTTCACAAAGTATTTTGGTAGCTTCTATGGCTAGAGAGGGGCCACTGTATGCTGCTATATTGTATCTTTCAATACAGATTATACACCCGTTTTTATCATAAGCTATTCGCAACTGGTTATCATGTATATTCGGGATTGGGTCGTTGGGGCCTCTAAGAAGAAGAAGCCGCTGTTCAAAAGTAAGAGAACCGTCCTCACTTAAAACAGATGAATAATAGTCATCACTAAACCATTTGTAATGATCTGCTCCTAGGCAAATTGGGGCGGGGTTAACGGTGGTAATTGTAGTACAGAAACTTATTATGTCGGTAGTTTGGTACCGGCTAGGTTCAAGCAGGTTACTCCGGTACTCGGTAGTACAGGTACAACCATTTTCATAAACTGCCACTACTTTGTATGTACCATTGGTCATTACCTCTTTTGAAAAATTGGGAGATAAAGAAATGCCGATTACATACCCATAAGGATCAATCAATTTATAGAAGATAGCCGGCGGGCAAAGTGATTCAAAATTAAATACCTTTCCAATACAATGTGTTTGAGGGATATCAATTTTTGCTACGGGAGGGTTGGTAACGATTACCGTTACCTTACTGGGGCAAGGGCACCCGTCGAGACTTTCGCGGTAAAAAGTTGTGTTTTTAGTAACTATAAATACAGACGTCATTTCTGATGGTGACCCGAACCCATCGTGCCAATAGAAAGTTCCCGGTATGCCGTTGCAGCCCGCAATGGATTCCATATCCAACTGAGAACCGCAGGGCACTTCTATAGTATAGTTTATCGGTTCAGTAATATAATTAACTACTACAGTTAATTCAAGTATGCAATCAAGGCAGCCTAAGCTATTGTAGCTGGTTCTGTAGTAGGTTTTGGTTTCCTTGGGCGAAACAATGACAGAAGAAATCGCTTGATCGGCTGTTTCCCCCCAATAATAAATTGAATTGTTTGGGCACTCTTCTATTCCGTAGTCTTCTAGGTTTACCAATTCGCCACAGTTTATGGTAATTGTTTTCTTTTTTATTACCGGTCCAGTAACAATAACACTAGTAATATAATCGCAATAACAGCCATTAGGTAAATAGGAACGAATTTTAAAAACATCCCCGTTTATTGCCGGTGTACTTAACGAGAAAGGTGGGGTTGCGAAATCTGAAGTGCCGTCCGGATAAAAATATTCCCATGAGGTAGCCGTATTGCAGGGAGGATCAGACGGTGGACTTATGCCTACGTAAGCCCCTTCACATGCCAGTTGCACAGTATTGAGCACTTTAGAAGCCTGCTTAAAAGTAATTTCTATCACTTGGATACAATACACACACCCATTAGAATCCATAACCTCGCGCCTGAAAGTCATATTGCCGATAGGCTCCACAATCCTTGGGGCGGGAACGTCTGCAATGCTTGATAGCCATGGAGTTGTGCTGCCGTTGTGAACCAGCGGACAACGATTGATGTTGAGCGCATACAAATCAATCCCGGGAGAACCGCAGGTATAATCTATGCGTGTAATCAACTGTTGGGGCGACCCTTCGGGTGAAATATATACCTCGTCTCTGAATTTGCAACCACCGGGAGTGGTTGCTTCTACCCAGTAAAGACCAGGGGCTGTGGCTATGATGGAGGAAGTAGTCTTGCCTGTCGACCACAGGTAGGAGGTAAATCCAATACCTGCATCCAATACTACGCCAATATGTGTGCCGCACCTAACGGTTCGGTCGGGGCCAAGATCAAGCACTGCAGTTTCGTTGGTCACCACAAACACTATTTTGGTTTTGCACCCGTTGGCATTGGTTATTACAACGGGGTAATTGCCAGCTGTGCTTACCACAATTTTGCGGGTACTCTGGCTGCCCTCCCAATTGTATATCGCCCCTGGCCCTGCATCCAGCGTGGTGGTAGCGCCATTGCATATAACTACATTATAGCTAATCTGGTGTATTTGTTTGTGGTAATTAAGGGTTTTAGATATGAATGAGTTATTAAGACCCCATTCGAAGTGGTTGATACCGTTGGGGTTGGCAAGGGGCATACCGTTGGGAATTAAATTACACAAGGCTCCTGCCCTGTTGGGGGTATTAATTACATCCAGTTTGGTATACCCGTCTGAAAAATTTGATGTTTTTGATGCATAAATTTTTCCGTCAGGACCCAGTTCAAGCGTCCCGCTAAAACCCCAACCACCGGGTATACTTGAAGCAATAACCGTGGGTAGAGTACTTGCTGAAAAACCATTCAAATCATACTGAACCAAAGAGCTACCCACCAGGTAAATTTTGCTTCCGTCGGGTGAAAACTCAATTCCTGAATTACTCTTTTGACTGCCATTCAAAGTGGAGGTATTAAACTTTATAGCGTTTGATACTTTTCCGGTGCCTTTATCAAAATCAAAAATCTGGCTTAAATCGTCATTAAAACCCTTTATAGCCCTTGCAATTTTATCACCGCTGGGTGAGCCTTTCATTTGCCCGCCTTGATTGTTGTTGTTTGCAAAACCAACATTGCTTATTACCGCTAAAAGGCGCACTCCCATTTCTGTAACCAAGTATGCACGAAAAACATTGCTATTCATCTCATGGGCTATCACCCACACGTCTTTTCCATTACAGTGCATAATGGCCGTAAGGTGCTCTGAAGCTGGAAAAGGATTACCTGCCGGTATGTTCTTTTGTATTACAGTTCCTAATCCGTTGTCGCCGTCCATATCAATTACCGAGTATAATAAGCCATCGGGATTTAAGTGGAAGAGATAATACCGCGAAGAGCATTCGTTGGGATCGGGTACGATTATGGTATTTTGGGAAATAGTAGATATACGCCAAGGTTGATATCCCGGCGATAACCCGCTTCCGTTACTCATCACCTGATGGTGGCGGTTAAATACACTCAGCCCGTTTGAATAGAATAATGGCTGCCCATCGTAATTGCTGATGGAGGCGCATCCTTCGCCATGCCCGGGGGGAAGTGCCCCGCTAGGCCCAGGAGGAAATTGGCTTCCCTCGATTATAAATTGAGGGTTAGCAACCGAAGATTTAGGAAATTTAAGCGCCAGTCCCTTATGCATAAACCAATTGTTATCTACGAGCACACCATAATTGTAATTGCCGTTTACGGATTTTACAGTGATATAGTTGGTTTTGGTGAGGGTGGTAGAACCGAATGCGTTGGAAATTACTACAGATACGCTATACACGCCGGCGTTGGAGTAGATTACGGCAGGGTTAGCCGAAGTAGAGGTGGAAGGGTTGCCGCCCGGGAAGCTCCAGCTATAGGTAGGGCTGTTGCTGCCTGAGGTGAAGTTGCAGGCAAATTTTATGGTTTTGCCCTGACATACGGTTTGAAAGTTGGAGGTGAACTCAACTATGGGTGAGGTTTGCAGGCATTTCATGGTTTTTTCTGCGTTAATGCGCCCTGAGCCTATCATACCCTGATAGTTGGTGTTCTGAGCATTGATATTGTCGCAGTTGGCCTTGAGGCAGTTTTCTAAGACATCGGGGGTAAGGTCGGGGTTGTAGGATAGCATCAACCCACACAACCCTGCTACCAGTGGTGATGCCATGGAGGTACCGCTCAGGTTGCCGTATTTGATAATGCCTGAGGGGTCGTAAAGGGCACTGTATATGTTCTCTCCGGGAGCCATTACGTCTATGGATGTGTTGTAGTTGGAAAATCCGGTTTTCTGGTCGCCGGAGTTGGTGGCTCCTACGCTTATTACTGCCGGGTAGGAAGCGGGGTACATAAGGGAGGTTACGCTGTCATTGCCGGCGGCAGCTACCAATACGATGCCGCGGGCACGGGCATCGCTCATCATTTTGTCGTAGCTGCTGGAGTAACCGGGACCGCCCCATGACATATTAATAACATTGGCGCCAGCGGCTATTGCGTACTCAACACCCGCGTAGGCATTAAACAATTTACCGGTGGTATCCAGTCCAATTTTTACGGGTATTAGTTGTACACCAAAGCCTATGGAGGCCATGCCGGGGCTGCCAACATCGGTTTGGGCACCGGCTATGGCGGCCACATGAGTACCGTGTGCAAAGTCTTCGCCGGGGGGAAGTATGAAAGGGGGATTGGGGTTATTGTCTTTGTCGGCAGCATCCCAGCCATGCATGTCATCAATATAGCCGTTGTTATCGTTGTCAATACCGTCATTCAATTCAGCGGTGTTGGTATAGATCACGCCGGTTAAGTCGGGATGATTGAGCCATACTGCGTCGTCTACTATAGCTATTTTTATTTGTTTTGTCCCGGGACCGTGGTGAACGTCCCATGCCTCTTTAGCTTTTATGGTATACAGGTACCATTGGTTTGGGGTACCCGTTTGGGGGCGTATGTCGGAGGGGGTATAAAATTTGGAAATTTTGGGTAAGCGTTCGACATATTCTACACAAGGAAGTTTGAGCAGGGAGTCTATAAGGGCGTTGGGAACGATATGTGACGGGAAATAAAAGGTGTATATCCTGTAAAGTTGGGTGTTGTTTTGCCCTAATATTTTGAATGTTTTTTCGATTTTGGAGATATCAAAATAATTGAAGTTAATACCTTGGATGATAAGTTGGGAAGTATCGAGGTTACCCAACGAATCGGTGAGAACAAACTCCATTTGACAAGAGTCCTTGATTTTTACGTGGAGTATCCCGTCTTCGTAAATGGAAGGTGAAGGGGGAATGTTTTGGGCTTTTACCTCAGCAAAGACGGAAAATAATAACGCGATAAAACAGAGAAATTGTTGTTTCATTTAGGTGTAACTTTTAAAGTGAACAGATACTAATTGGAGTGCTAAAGTTAAGAGGACAAGCACACGGCAAAAAAGCGGAAATGAACAAGAGGCTCTGTTGGATTAACAGGCGTATGCATTTATTTAACAAGTGTATAATTAACCGTATTGAAGAAAAACGGTTAGGTTTTATAACTTAGCATAGGTGCTGCAAACTCAATTATTGCAAAATACAAAGGGGTAGCCAGCATAGGCTGGTCTTTTGCAATGAGAGCAGATACCCCCAAAACGTACTTAAGCACTACTTTTTCAGTGTATACTTTTTCTTTAGTTTCTATTCGAATGGTATAAAAGCCTTTGCTGAATTCTGTAAGGCTAAACTCTTTCTGTTCTTAATTAAGTAAAGCGGCCTCAATATTTATTGAGACTACTTTTTGTTTCGAGACTATTAATGAATTATTGGTATTTAAATAGTTAACCATTCGAAATTCTGTAATGTACATTGAGTCCATCTCGACAATTTGTTCACCAACTCTACTATATCGAGAACTTAACGATTTTGAGCAAATCTGCTTTCAAAAAATTCGAAAATTGTACAATTGGATTAACTTAATCTTACTAAAGTGTTTTATAAGTAGTTGATTTTGTTTAAGAAAGGCACCAAATGGTTCGGTAATGAAATCCTACCCGCTACACAAACTAAAACCCTTGCAAGGGTTCTGTTGTTTATCCAAACACAGTTTTTTCTCGTCTTTAAAAAAATCAATAACAGCTTCTTAAATAACAAAAAAGAGGTTGCTTAAAATTTCTTTTGAAGCAACCTCTAATTAAAACTATAAAATAATTATTTTATAGTTTTGACAAGTTTTATAGTAGTGCGTTGGGCTGTTGCATCGGTTAGTTGTATAAAATACATACCATCGGCAAGTCCGCTCACATCCACAATTGTATTGGTTTTATCCAAGCTGCCTGCACCAACCTGCTGCCCATTAATAGCAGTGAGTATGTAGCTGGTTTTTCCTGTTACACCTTCAATGGTAACATAATGTGTGGCAGGGTTTGGATATGCGCTATAAGATTGCGCTTTTTCCTCTTCAACAGAAGTTGCTACAAAAGGAAAACTTCCGCTTTGGATTGGATCGTAAGAGCAATTGGTGTATGTAGTAGAGGTTCCAAGCGGTTGAAGGTAACTCCCTATATTACTTGAGTTAACAGCTTGATTATCAATAAGCACAGGGTTGCCGGGTAGTCCTGTATTGGGCAAAGTTGCAGCAACGTAATAAGTATAAGGGTTAGAGTTATAGCATACCCAGTCCCACTCTGTTGTGCTATTAAAACTATTGGCCGGATCTTCGCCATTATATTGGTTTATCATTGGGCCTGTGGTAGTTACACAATAGGCATTGTTAGTAAAAGTATTGCAGGATACCAGCACATATTGGTCTACACCGCCAATAGTATTTTGGATACTTGTAGAATTGTAAGGGTTTTCATTTGGTGCTATAATTACTCCATAGTCACAATCATTAAAATTATTTTCTGATATTACACAAGGAGGAGGTGTTTGCCTGAAAAGAGGCTGATAATCATCATTATAAGACTCTACTCCATAAGAACAATTGTTAAAATTATTCCGATCTACAAAATAAGGCATTGCTTTTTCAATATATATACCCTTGCTATTATTAAACACATTGTTATTAAGTATGGATAAATTGTGAGCGCTTTTAACCTCCACCGCCTGCGTAGCAAAATCGTTAAATATATTATTATCCATTATTTTTACATTACTAGAGGTATACACTCCTATGCCTTTTATTATTCCCGATCCTGTTCCTGCTGATCCTGTTCCCGGGCCGCTGCCTGAAAATTGGTTATAATTCTCAACAGTAATGTTCGAGCTACCGGTAATGTATACACCATACCCCAAATAGTCCCAAAATTCATTGTTGGATATGACAGTGTTTTGTGAATTTTCAATATATATCCCTTTGGTATCTTCTATACCATCAAATGTATATACATAATTTACTATGTCGTTCCCATCTATAACATCCCTTACAGCATTATTTCGTATATCAATATGGTGATGTACATTTATGTATGGCGCAATTTGGTCAGCAGAAATATCGCAACTTGGGGGTGCTACCACCATGTACCAAAATTTGCAATCATTGTTTAGGGTGGATGGTGTAGGGCAGTTTTTAAGTGCTACCGACACCTGATTGTACTGGAAGTAATTAGGTGTTCCACCAAAGCCCGCAGCGGTAATACCATCTTCGGCGTATACAGCCACAATAGCATCCCTTATCTGGCCGCCTTGCATATTAAACCGGCCCCCTACTTCTACCACAATCCCTTTCCATTGCTTACAGCTGCTTAGCATTCCGCTTAAATTAAGGGTAGCGCCGGGGCGTACAATTATTTTAGAACAAGGGGTCATTAAAACTCCGGGGCTCACAACGGTTATGTCTAAAGTAACTCCCGGGTCAATAGTAATTATGCCGTCTAAAATTTCGCTTGAACTGATAGTTGTGTTGGTCGTAAATGTGTAGTCGGCAGGATAGGTGGTTGCAAAACCCGGAGGTGTACAATTGTCTCCTACATAAATGGAGTTGGAACGGAATATCCGACTGGGGCAATCTGCATCCTCGGCTTCAATCCAATACATGCCTTGGTTGTTTGCCAAAAAGGAGGATGTATAAGCGCTGGGGGTAGTGATTTTATAGCCAATATTGTACCACTGAAAATTGGTGTACGGCGAAGAATTGGTAACAGAAAGGGTAGACGCGATAGTGGGGGTGCCCCCTATAATAAGGCGGTTGGAGAAAGATGCAAAATAACTTTCGGAAGCTGAACCTGTAAGGTTGGAAGCCCCAATGGTAGTGCTGGTAGAAAAATTACCGGCTATAAATATTTTATTGTAACTCTGATCGCCATTGTCAATCCCGCCTACATAATCGTTGTTGCTTCCGCCCGTTTGCCAGGCATCAATAAGGTTGCCTGTGGTTTCGTCTATATCAGCCGCAAAAATATCTGTTCCCCCGGCACTAGAAAGTAATGTTGTGCCTGCTATATAAGTGCTACCAGTAAAAGTGCCCGCAAGTTTAAAACTTGTAGAACCGAAAAGGAAATCGTGTTTTACACCAAAAACCCTTTCATCAGAAGCGGATGAGGTTGTTAATTGATTAACACCGGGCGACCAATTAAAAGCACCATTGGTTTTGTTGTACGAAACAACAAAGATATCGTTTACGCCTGATGCAGCGGGTATATGACTAACCGACGATCCATTTCCGTATATGGTAATGGCATCATCAAAGTTACCGCCTACATATACATTATCGTCAAAATAATCAAAATCAAGGTAAGCATCCACACCGGTTGTGGCTGAAGAGCCTGTAACGTTCATTTCATTAAGCCATGCCCATGTACCATTTGAATTAAGTTTACCTACCAACGCTGAGTGGCCAGAACCTGTGTTGGCGGTGGTAACGTAACTTGTGGGGGATGCGCTGGTAGAAACCCCATTATATGCAGTGGCTGTGCCACCCCCTTGGCTATTGATACCGGAAACATATATGTCTATTACCCCGCTAACCCCTGTGGCACGGCTCACAACATCCATGCCGCAATCATCATTGCTACTGCCCACTGGGGCAACCCAATAGGTACGTACACTGCCTCCATAAGAGAACATGCGCATTACAAACATATCAAGGCCGCCACCCGGTGCAGTTACGTTGAATGCGGCATTTGACATATTAGGACCAAAAGCTACTGTATTGGCAAACCGCCCGGTAAGTACCAGCCCAAATCCATTCACATTTCCAAATACAGCTGTACCGGTTTCTTGTTCTGTGCCAGCACTTCCATAAGTTTTTGCCCAATATAGGTTACCTGTGGCAAGGGCATACTCAGCTACAAAAATATCGTTGTTGTTTCCGCTTATGGTGGATAGCGATTGTGATGTGCCTCCGTTTCCGCCTACCACTATGCTGCTGCCATCCATATCCAATGACCCTGTAATGTGTAGCACCCCGCCATCGGCAGATATGGCTACTTTGTTCAGGTCGGTATTATCGCGGCCAGAGCCACCAATGGAGGTAGCCCACACCAGTGTATTGGTGCAGGTATTAAAACAGGCAATATATATATCCTCATCACCTGCACTGGTAAGCGTAGTGCTGCCAAAGGTGATGCTGTTTTCAAAAATACCTGCTACAAAATAGTAAGTGCCATAAAGCGGGTGCGAAGAAGTGCTGGTAGCAAAATTATTGCCGGTAGAACTTGTGGGCGAATATGCCCACGCAATACCGTCTGTTTGCTGTGCAAAAGCGGGGGTAGTAGCCCCCAATGCCAAAAGCAATAAAGTCCATAGACAGTTCAGGCTTCGATAGTTTTTTTGTCTTGTGTTCATAAGAAATTTTTTAATAGTGATTAAAATCTTCTACTATTTTACGCCATACCAATGCAAGCAAAACAGCTATGAAACAAGTGTCGCTACCTTTTGAATATCTGATAGCGTTTTTCGATTATGTGTAAAAAGCTTTCACTTTATCCCAAGCGAAGCCATTAAGCTCTCTTTACGTCGCACTGATACCTCTACAGAAGCACCATCGTCCATAATGACATGCCCACCTTTCCCTTTAACATATTTATGTAAGTGAGCAAGGTTGATGATGTGTGATTGATGAATGCGAAAAAACCCAAACCCCTCCAGCATTTCTTCAAAATCTTTGAGGGTGCGGGTTACGGTAATTTTTTTACGGTTATCCAAAAAGAAGGTAGTATAGTTTTTTTCGCCTTCAAGTCTTATAATGGTAGAAATTTCTGCAAATTCTATTTCGGTGGCCGATGAAAGGGCTATTTTATGGGTGCCCACAGGACCGGTTTCCATATTATGCACCAAATTTTTTAGTTTCTGCTTGTATTCAGGAATTTGGATTTGATAATATTTTTCTACCGCCTCTTTCAGTTCAAGGCGGTCTATTGGTTTTAATAAAAAATCAAGTGCTGAAAATTTTATGGCCGTAATAGCATATTTATCATGCGCGGTAATAAATATTATCCTGAAACGCGGATTGGGAATTTTTTTTAATAATGTAAACGAAGTACCATCGGCCAATTCAACGTCAAGGAAAACGAGGTCGGGGTCGGCATTTTGCAAAACTTTTTCAGCCTCTGCTAGGCCACCCGCTTCACCCACCACCTTTATGTCATCAAACATTCCGGCGAGCTGGTATTTAATTGTATCACGTGTTTTTTCTTGGTCTTCTACTATTACAACTTTAAGCATATTTAGGTTACAATCGGTGTTTTAATAGTTACAAGCGTACCTGTTGGTTGCCCATTTGCATATAAATCAGTAAACGTTATATGGCTTTCTTTTAAACCGTATTTCAAAAAAAGCATATTAAGCCTGTTTTGCGTTTGCTCGATCCCGCTTGAGTGATGCAACTCCGTTACAAACTCTACAGATTTTTTTGCGGCTATTCGCCCTACACCTGTATCAGTAATTTCAAAAATAATATAAGGATTTTCTTTTTCACGGCTTATCTTTACTGTTACAATTCCCTTTTTCAGAGGATTAATGCCGTGTTTTATAGCGTTTTCAATAAATGGCTGCACCACCATAGGCGGTATTTGTATATCTTCTAAATCAAGCCCTTCCTGTAGTTGTTCTATGTACTCTAATCTCCCATCAAACCGGGCTTTTTCAAGCTCAATATACAACCGTATCATATCTATTTCTTCTTTCAGGGTAATAAAATTATGACGGCTGTGGTCTAATATTTTCCTAATAAGTTTTGAAAATTTCGAGAGGTAATCAGCTGCTAGCATATTTTGATGCGCAATAATATAATCTTGTATGGATTGCAGTGTATTAAAGATAAAATGAGGGTTCATTTGCAGCCTCAACATTTTTAATTGGGCTTCTACAAGGCCTTTTTGCAAGTTGGCTTCGTAGCGAATTTGGTTTAAACGGTACCTTACACCTAAATATACTGCACCAGCAGCAGAGGCAATTACTAATATCCAAAACCAAAATGTTTGCCAATAGGGCTTATTGATGGTAAAAGCGAACTGCCTTTCTAGGCTGCTTTCGAGCCCATATTGATTGGTGGCTTTTATCCTTACCAGATAGTTGCCCGCAGGCAGCGATGAATATTTAATTGTGTTTGATGTGGTATGTTCCCAAGCGGTATCAAGTGGCTCAAGCTTATATTTATAAATTACCTTTCCCCAACTATACACTGCTGATTCAAAATCAAGATTAAGGATGCCGTTTTTGTATTCTGCATTGATTTTTTTTCCGATAGATGGAAGAGCATTGATTTCGCCTAAGGAAACTCTTGAGAAGAATACACGGGGTTGTATATTTTTGACTTTGTAAAGGGTTTCGTTAACCACAGAAATGCCTTTCGTTGTTGCAAAATAAACCAGTCCCTCGCGCTCAACAATGCAATTTACATCGTTTGATATAAGGGCATTTTGTAAGTTATAGTGGTATATTGTGGTAGGAGCACTTTCTTTTTTTACCCAAAGCTTGTAAGCACCATTGTTTGTAGCTACCCATAAAATACTATCGTGGCTTAATGTTATGTCTCTAATACGGGTATTTAAGGGGGTATATTTTAATTTATAACTTTTAATTTTATTATTGTGTATAGAGTAAATACTGTTGGATACGGTTGCCACCCATAACACTCCATCCGATGAAATTTTTAATTCCACAACCCCTGTACCACATGCAGGGTGTATACCAGCCATTTGTATCAATTTTCCACTGGGTGTAATTTTTATAAGTCCATGTTGCCCCCCAAGCAAAAGATTACCTTCAAAATCTTTTTCAAAAGCAACAAAATTTTTTATAAAATGATTTGCGGGGTTCCAAGTATAATAAAAAACCATTTTTCCGTTTTTAATATACCCCGCCCCATTCTTTGCCACAAAAAAAGTAGTATCTTTTTTTTGCAATAGAAGAAATATCATTTTTCCCGTATCGCTTATTACGTCAAATTTTTTGCTAGTGGTATTAAAAACCACAGCGATAACATTTGTGCGGATAAATAAATTATTATGTCCGATGTCTTTCACCGATTTTGAAGAAACTATAGCCATTGATGGGTTTTTTATCAGCGTTGTTATTTTATTTTTATGTAAACGGTACATACTTCCTTCATAATCTATCGCTATTATTCCTTCTTGTTTGGCATCAAACACCTGAAGTGTATTGCTGCTATGCATTCCATCTGCATCTGAATAATAAAACGCACCTTCTGAAAAAACTTTTATCAACCCCCGGTGTGTCGCCAGCCAGATATTTTTTTCCGTATCTTTTATTACCGATAATATATTTTTTTCTTTGAAATATATTTTTATTTTTTTCAAATCAAAAGTACTGGTAAACTTTACCAACCCTTTGCGAGTAGGCACCCATATGTTACCCTCGTCATCTTCGAAAATATTAAAAACCTCAGAATAAAAACCCTTTTTCTCATCAAACCCAACAATTTTTTTAACAGTTAAATCTTCTCTTATCTCAAATAAACCTTCCGAATTAGTAATTATTAACTTGCCATTTCTAAGCCGTTTCATACGGGCAAAGTTTGCTTTCGAATCATTATTAAAAAAGTTTTTTACAGTAACAACTTTACCTGTAGCACTATTTATACTTTTTAATAAGCCCCTTTCGTATGCTAAATAAATGTTTGGTTTTAGCTCCTCAAAATTTATTATTGGCCAGTTTGTAACTTGTATCCGTGATATTTGTTTGCCTTCTTTGTAAATAAGTAATAACCCGTTTCTTGTAGAAAAACATAAGTTGCCCTTTGTATCTTCTATCATCCATACTACAGGTTCAAAATTTTGGCCTGTAAAATATTCAGGCACTTTAAAAGTTTTTCCATCAAAGTAACACACGCGCCCGTTGAAAGGAATAAACCAAAGTACCCCTTTTTTGTCTTTGTAGATATGAAACCCACCATGGTCTGGGAAACCGTTGCTCATATCATAGCTTGTAAATGTTTCGCCGTTATACCGTACCACTCCATAATCAGTAATGGCCCATATATAGCCATCATTGTCCTGCGCCACCGAATACACATAAGAGGATGGCAGGCCAGTTTCGGATGAGTACACTTCATGAACCAATTGCTGCCCGCATATTTTAGAACAAAAAAGAGATAAGATTGAGCATAAAAGCAGTTTTATGCGGTGTGCTGAACAGAATTCATAAGTATTTCCAAGCATTTTGCCAACTTTAACAGGTAGGCAAAGTTAATTAAGAATTGCATAAGAGAAGGCTGATGTATTGATTTGCATGAGCGCTTTATTACGCAAGAAACAAACTTAATTTTTCCACTAATGAAGTTAGCCGGTCCAATAATCTGCTTGTTCGGGATACAAAAACAAAAACCCTTCTCGGTTAAGAGAAGGTTTTTTTGTTTATGTATTTTCCAAAAATATAGTTTCTTGTTTTCTCCCTCACTCCCCTCTGTCGAAAACAACATATAAGTTTACATCGATCACAGTATTTTGCAGCAATTTTAGGGAATGCAACTTACAGACTTTTTATATGGGCTTGTTAATGAAGGTAAAGTAATAGTTGCCGGAAAAGTCACGCCGTTTAATGATACCGATAATGAAGTAGCGGTGGTGTTTTTGAAACAGTATTATGACAAGGATGTTATTGAAATTCCTTATACAGCACCTTCGTTTAATGAGAGGGCGGCGTTGTGGGGGGTGCAATACATTTACCTATGCACACAATTAACGGTATTAAGGGAGTTAGAAGAGGCTGATGTAATACAATATCTAAAGCCTTATGAAGGGGACCTAACCGCTGAAGTAATTTACTCCGCTGATTTAACGCTGCGTTTCTTGCCGCAATTATATACTTTAGCCAAGGGGTTAGCTCCGGCTGATATTTTGGTATCCATGATGTTAAAAACAGCATCAAATTGGCCTTTATCATCGGTTGGGATTGAAATTCAGGAAGCACATAATACAGAAGCAATATTTCAACATCCGGCACTAAAGTATTGCTACATAGATAGAATTATTGCTCAAAAAGACTTAAAAAGGGCTTTGCTGAATGAAGAAGTTAAAAATACAGTCATAGAAGTTTTAAGCACGCACGCTCAAACATTGTGGCCTCAATTTGTAGAAGAATAAAAAATGGAAATTACAGGAGAAAAAGAGTTAGCATTAATTGATGATTTAAATGCGGTACTTAATCACCTCAAAGAAACCTTTGTTGGTAAAGATGATATTATAGATTTAATGGGGATTTGCCTTGCGGGTCGTGAAAACCTTTTTATGCTGGGGCCTCCGGGTACTGCCAAAAGTGCCCTTGTTCGGGAACTTTCAAAGCAACTAAGTGGAAAAACGTTTGAGTACCTGCTTACACGTTTTACTGAACCAAACGAGCTTTTTGGGCCTTTTGATATACGTAAACTAAGGGAAGGCGATTTGGTTACAAATACCGAAGGAATGTTGCCCGAGGCTAATCTTATCTTTTTGGATGAGTTGCTCAACGCCAATAGTGCCATCCTGAATAGCCTTTTAATGGTGCTTAATGAAAAGGTTTTCAGGCGGGGAAGAGAGAGCCGTCCCTTGCCTGTTGCCATGATTGTTGGGGCCAGTAACCATCTGCCTGAGGATGAAGCTTTGCAAGCACTTTTTGATAGGTTTTTGATACGTGTGCATTGTGATTATGTTGATCCTGCCTTGCTAACAAACGTATTAGATGCCGGATGGAAGCTGGAGCGTACAAACATGGCTGAAAAACCTGAAATATCAATAGAGGATATTTTCAGTATACAGGCTATGATAAGCAAGGTTGATTTGCAAAACATTCGTGTTGCCTATGTTAATCTTATTGAAATGCTACGTAACGCCGGTGTACAGGTTTCTGATAGAAGGGCTGTAAAGCTTCAGCGACTTATAGCTGCAAGTGCAATACTTTGTAAACGCACAACAGCAATAGTCTCTGATATGTGGGTGATGCGATATATTTGGGATACTGAAGAACAAAGAGAAATAATAGCAGGAATAGTGAATAGTGTTGTACAGGCTGATACAGACCCTTCACTGCACCATCCTCGTGCCGATATAAATTCATTACCCAATGCTGATGAGATATTTAAAGAAGTGGAACAAATGGCAGTTAAGTGGGATGATGCGGAACTACCAATGGCTGAGCGAACCATTATTAAAGATCGATTGCGTTATCTAAACGGGCGGTGTGAATGGATAAGCAATGAAGTACAGCGAAGTTTTGTGCAAAAGCCAATAGACGATTTGTGGCAAAAAATAATTGGCAGTGCTGAAGGTGAAAGAGCATGAAAGAGTGGGTTTTTGTTTTAGCAGAGAACGACAAAGAGGCTTTAGGTCATGTTCGTACATTGGCAGCTTTGCAGGCTGCCCGCAACGGTGATACGATTTGGCTAAGGGGTATTGATGCAAACGCTAAAGTCGACAGTAAGATTAAGCAACTTCCTTTAAAGGCTACTTATTTATTAGGCGATAATAACCTTCTTTTTCCACAAGGCACTATAACCCCTCAACAGGTTATGCCTGAATTGATTTGGGTAGAAATAGCAAAGTTTATTACCGTTGAGGTAGCTACATCAGCCATGCCTGGAAAAACAGACGAAAAGGTTTCTATAAAACTAGTGCCTTCACAAAATGTTCAGCAAGGAGATGCGATACTTACATCTGTTTTTTACCTTAAGCAATATGCCGAAACAGCCCCGCAAGCGAGGCTTAATGCAATTAAGTTTGCGGTGAATGAAAATAACGAAGCCTTAATAATTGGCTCTCCGTTACCCCCATTACCCGGTAACGAATATTGGAGAGATAACGGATTGCTACTCCCCTGTGGTTTTGAATTTGAAATACCAATTACAGCATCGCTGTTTGCTCAAAACATAAACCCGTCGGGTACATGCGAAATCCTTTTTGATACCCAAGGGCAGTGGCAAAAGATTGCCAACGAAAACTTTGTTCAGGGTACAAGGAGTGCTATACGGTTAACCCAATTACCACAAACTGTATGAAACCAAATGCACAAGAGGTCGTAGATTATTTTATCCAGCATAAAGGTTTCTTTTGGCATTGGGCGGATAATGGGAAGGTTATTGAGTGGGACAACGGTGAAACTCTCTGCTACAAGGCTGAAGTTGTTGACTTAATGCGCCAGTTAAAGGGACAGCGTATAGTTCCTTTTTCATCCATTATTTTATTTATAGCTGCTTGTAGCGATAATTACAAAACATCAGGGGGCAAAGAGGTACTTGAAACTTTTTTGAATACAACTATCAGTAATGGTAAAAGAGAAGTTGAAGTCCTTTTGCAGCAATCTTTAACGTTTATGGATGCGCTTTCGGGATTGCCTAAAGACGTTAAAAATTCAGTAGTAAAAAAAGCACACATATTATCAGAGGTTTTTCAGTTACAACAAAATTTATCCAACATTACGTGGCTTTTTTTGGCCGATGAGTTGGATAGCGGTACAATTGATTTATCAAAAGAAATCGCGCGGCATCTCCTGCTTGATGATAAATTTAAAGACGCTTTAGGTGCATTAAGTTCTGCCGGGTTAATGTACCCAACCACCGAAAAGCTGGTAATGAAGGTATTAACAGGTTTGCCTGAAATTCCGGAACCGGTTGAAATTGCATTACCCGAAACCGAAAGTAAGGATTTGCTAATACAGTTGACCAATGAGCCTGCCACAGTGGGAATAGCAAACCTTACAACGCATCTTATTGCGGCACTCAATATCCCAATGCACTCTCAAGGAAGTGGCGAACAACCTCTAGGAGGTATATCAGACATAACTAACAAAGGGAGTTATGACCGTTTGCTGCTTAGTGAACTTGCTCAAGATGAAGAATTACTTACCGCACGCTTGGTAAATAACGAAGCGTTATACTTTAGACGTGAAGAGCCACCTGAAGATGTGAATCGTAAACGTGTAATATTGTTGGATACCACAATAAAAATGTGGGGAAAGCCACGCGCTTTTGGCATTTCGGCAGCATTGGCATGCACACTTAATACAAAACACGGTGAAACAATCGAAGCGTATGCTTTTGGGGGTGATTATTATCAAAGATTGGATTTATTTTCGAGAAATGGGGTGGTAGAAAGCCTCAAAGAGTTGAGTCCTGCATTGCATTGCGGTAAAGCACTCATTACCTTTGTAAGTGAACAAGGCAAAACCGATAATGATGAATTTATTCTTATTACGGGCGACTGGCAAAATCAATCCTACGATTTTCAGGCACTGTTCGCAGTTGCAAAAACATCATTAAACTTTATTATCTCGGTAAGTAGAGATGGTGAACTGCGTTTGTTTGAGTGCGTAAATGATAATGTAAAGCTAATAAATACGACAAAGTTTGATTTAGATAGTCTTTTAGCAAAAAAGGTACAGACTGTTAAAAAGGATGAGCTTTCTAAAAAGCTCTTAGATACTGAGATTGCTTTTTTAAACCAAGAAGAAAGCCCCCTATATTTCCCCGCTCCATCATCTCTTCGTTTAACAACTGATAAATCCTTTTTTACATATACCTTTAATAATGATGGTCGTAAAGAGGGCTCGGTGGTTGCAGTGACTGATGATTTACGTTTGTTATACTGGACACATAGAAGCAGAGGTGCCATTGAACTTTTAGAGGAGATAGAAATAGGCAATTATTATTTTGGATGGCATGAAGAGGCTAATCTAATATATGTATTAGTTATTCAGAAAGGTAAAAATAAAATAATTCTTTATATATTCAATACTGAAACGTTGGATATCAGGAAAACAATTTTTTCAGAAGTGAGTGTAGTACCTGAAAAAGTAGTTTATAATGTGGGGCGTTTTAGCATTATAAGCGGAACACAAAAAATTGAAATAGAATGTATTAAAGAAATTTTATTGCCTTCCGCTCCCGCAGGAAGTGACTTAATAGAGAGGGGAATAGACGAAGTTAAAAAATTGGATCCTTATGCTCGGAAAATGGTAAACAACGGGTATAATACCCTTAATAGGTTTGAAAATATATCGATTCGCGAGAGATCGTATCATGGTAAGAGATTAAGTTTTGATGATAATGAGATAGATACTAGTCGGGGAATAATATTTAGAAATCCTGACAGATATCAAGGTACTCCTGCTATTTTAACAACAGCCACAAGTAGTTATGAGGTTTTGCGTATAACTAATAACCCATTAGTAAAGTTTAAAAAATTTATGTGGGGGGATGGAAGTCAAATTATTATTGACTCTCGAGGGTTTGCACATTTGATTAGTGTTGATATTACAATCCCGCAAATAACAATTGCATTAATAGAAAACAAAGAAATTGCTTGTTGGGCATCTGATGGTGCAACTTGCGGGTCTAAGTACTTCATACAAAATGTCAATAACATAATATCTGAAGAAAAATTTTACGAAAAATACCTCAAAGCATATATAGATAGGATTTTACAATAATGGACTTAACGCTTAAATATACTCCCAATACGCAGCATAAGTGTTGTGCAGCCTTGATAAAAGGCAGCAATCCTGCAATTTGGCTGCAGCAAATTAGTCAATGGGGTATTGCAACGAGTGACGCAGATTATTTTATTGTGCCTCAATCAATAGAATCAACAATAGCATCGGCTTTGTTCGTAGTTTTTAAAAATGTGGAGCAGGCTAAAAATCTTGAAATCACATATCCTTACGGAAAAGTCGGTGATAGGCTCTTTTTACCGGTCAATTCATTGCTATATCCTGAAGTAAATGAAGCTGATTTAAAGCGAGCCTTATTGTGGAGTTATCAATTGTATCACCCCACCATTGGGCTTGTAGGTTTTGAAGAAAGCGATAAAATTAACCCGGCTGATTGGCTTAACTACAACAGGATTATAGACAAGAAGTGGAGTTTCGCTCATAAAGGACTCCCTTCCCTGCCTGCACTAACACTTATTGAAGTACGTCCTCCCACGGCTGCAGAGGTTTTTGAGGCTGTTGCAAAAGAAATCAACTCAAAGCCCTTATCTGAGTTAGCAGATAAATATAAGCAGACTGCTATTGCTAAATTATTTAATCTATTTATCGAGATTGTATTAAAACTAATAATGCTATTAGTCGGGCTAATTTTCGCCTTATTAGCAAAAATATTTTCGTTTATAGAAAACAGTGGCAGTAATTACAGTACAAGTAATAGAACACGTCCTTTACCATCAACATCCACCTCATCTTCATCTTATAATCCTTCATCAAAAAGGGGAGTTAGTTTTATTGAAAAACTATTTAAGCGGATAGAAGAAAAAATTGCTGATTTAGAAGAACGAAGGAAAAATGAGCTGAATAAGTTACTAAAGATGTTTGATGAAAATAGCGATGAAGCATTAAAGTATGCTTTACCGCTAGACTCACCTTATTTAAATCGCGGAGGAGGCACTGATGAAGGTAGTTGGAAATTATTTAGGCAAAATCCGTTTTTTAATCTCAGAGGTCTCGGCGGAGGGACTGCAACGAGTGCTTGGGGAGTAGATGGTGTGCAGTATCAAAGCTTACGAGACAAATACCTTGCCGCAGCACAGCGCGAAATTGACCGAAAGGAGTTTAAAAAAGCGGCTTATATCTATGCACATTTATTAGCCGATTTCAAATCGGCAGCCAATGTTTTAGAACAGGGCAAATACTATCGTGAGGCAGCGGCCTTGTATAAGGAGCACCTGAAAAATAAGGAGGCGGCAGCCCTGTGTCTTGAGCGTGGAGAGTTGATTATTGATGCTATTGAGCTTTACAAGGAATTGGAGAGAGACGAAAAAGTAGGCGATTTGTATAAAAAAATTGAACAGCATGAGAAAGCGGGAACCTATTACGAAAAACATATTGAAAAGAAATTAATAAGTACCGATTACATTGATGCTGCGAGAGTGGCTGAAAATAAACTAGAAAACCCCGAAAGAGCTAAAGTCATACTGTTGGAAGGTTGGCAAGGGACTGTTAATTACGAAAACTGTCTTAAAAATTATTTTGATATTGAGGCCAAAGAAAACAATACTAATGAGGCCGTAAAAAGAGTTTATGCTAATCACACTTCAGGTATGAGGAAAAAAAGCTTCTTATCTGTATTAGAGTCTGTAAATAATAAATACTCGGATAAGGAGTTATTAAGCACCTCACAAACTATTGCGTTTGAAATTGTGAGCCAAGAGGCGTTGAGTAATAACCCAAGAGCCGTAGCTCAGTTAGGCAGTTTTTTTCAGGATGATAATCTTCTACCATCGGATAGCAATAGGTTCTTAACAAGGCAACCACTTAAAAATGTTAAGAAAGCTCAGGTAAAGGAAATCCCACTGCCAGGTGATACTGATTGGGGTAAATTAATTTCACACCGGCATCAGTTTTTGGTTTTCGGGTTGAAGGATAATGAGCTCCAAATGGTGCGTGGAAATTGGTACGGTGATGTAGAGCTTTATTTTTGGAGTGAAAAACGAGAGATCCATCAAACCCCTATTGTTATTAACAATCCATTATATACCAACAAAATAATTGTTGCTGATATTGGTCCGCTTAGTAGTAAAGAACTTCCTAAAAATAAATACTTCAGCGAGGAATTGATCGTTGATTGGCCAACTAAAATTGATGCTCGACATAGTCTTATTACTTTTAATAATAGTGGTGAATTGTATCGATTAGAGGCTGATGGTGAGAAGGAAACCCTGCATCATTTTGATAAATACTATAATTTATCCCGAAGTGTTAATTGTACCTGTGATGATGAAAGTTTTCAGATAAAACCGCTCGACATCAGGCATAGTTATGCCGCAGTTTTTTACCAAGAATACATCTATGGGTTTAACCATAAATCTTTGTTTTCAGTTTCTATTGCGGGCAAGATAAACAATTTCCCCACTGAGGCGGGTATTCGTTTAATAGCATCACATATTTACGGTGAGAAAGTCGTTTTTATAGTAAGTACAAATAAAGGTTGCTTTGCAGCTGAAGCAATAAACGGGAACATTACTTTTTTTACCGATGTATATTTTCACGAGGTTACACCCCCTCAGTTTATAGAAATTCTTTCCCAAGATGTTTTTGTAGTCGCATGCAACACTAATATTTATGTTTATGATTATAACGAAGGATACCCTAAACAAAAATGGAGTATCGAAACAAAAACGTCTATCAAAGGAGTTGTAAAAACAACAACGCAAAACCAAATGGCATTGCTGGGTGCGGATAATAAAATAACATTGATGATGATAGATGAATAATTGCTTTTATATCTAGCAGTTGGGGTATAAAAAACAAGGGACAGTCTTTGTCATTTGCAACAAAATTTCGGTGTATAGCTTTGTCGAAATTTTTATAAGGACACTATCGGGAGCGCTATCTTGCGTGAAATTTTTCACGATGCGCAAAATTTGTTGGTTAGTTTTTTCTTTGATTTTTTGTCAAAGTATTTCAGCTCAATGTCTTAAAGGTAATTACACAGTAGGTAGTGGCTGTGATTACACAACGCTGCAAGATGCAGTGAATGATTTGAACAGTAAGGGGAGCTGTACCCCTGTTGAATTTAAAATTAAGCAGGGGGCATATATCGGTAAGGTAGTATTTCCGGCCACACTAAACTTAACCATTACCAATCCATTAACGGTTTCAGGGGCAAAGTACAGTATTACTCGTTTCTATGACAATCCCTCTAACTCGGCGGCAAATAACTATGTAATAAAAATAGACGGGGCTAAACACATTACCTTCAAAGATCTTCAGATTGACCGAGGTTCAGGGGGTGAAACTTACGCCAATGTGATTTCATTTACGAATAATACGAGTAATATTCGTTTTGAAGACTGTAAAATAAGTGGAATAAAAACAAGTAGCGGAGGAGGCATAAATAAAGTGTTAATGCACTTTGATACTACGCTTCATCAAAATATTACTGTAAAGGGTTGTACTTTGAATGGGGGAGGAAATGGTATTTATTACGCTCGAACCGGAATTGTAAGCAATGCCTCAGGGTGGATAATACAAGACAATTCATTTACAGATGTTACGGAAACATCCATTTACTTAACTCGGCTTAAAAACTTAAAAATATTTAAAAATAAAATTCAGGCAACAATTACTTCCATTGCATTTCAGTGGGCAATAAGTTTAAGTGATTGCGGCGATAGTATTGAGGTTAAGAGGAATACTGTTATTCAAAACCGAGGGACAGTATTTTCTTTGAATAACACATCTGCCGGTAATAATGCCCCTGCTGAAATATATAATAACGTTTTCAACTCAGTAGGTAATAATAGTGCAGCAGTTGTTATAAATGCTTCATCAAATGTGTGGTTTTATCATAATAGTGTTAAGCAATCATCTTCAGGTTCAGCAATAATTAGTACTCAAAATAAACGGCTAAAAATTGTAAACAATATTGTACAAGGGGGTGTATTTTCTTTAAATATAGATAGCATATCAAGTGTTTTAACCTCAAATTTTAATAACTGGATATCAACTTCAGGCCAAGGGAGATTTAAACGAAACACAGATACTTTTAAAAGTGTAGCTGCTTGGACAACCTATTCTGGGTTTGATAACTCGTCAATCTCACAGAATGTATATTTCTCATCCAATGAATTAGACGTATCGGGCGAAAATGTTTTTTTGAATAATAAAGGGACATTCTTAAGTGAAGTTAGCGAGGATATTTGGGGAAAGAGCAGAAGTAACTCAAAACCTGATATTGGTGCTTACGAGTTTGATGTCTTTGGAACAAACGTATCTTTTGCCAGCTCACAATTTAATGTTTTAGGCAGTATCTGTCCGGGTAATCAGGAAGTGAAGGTTAAAATCATTAATAAAGGATTTGATACTATAAAGTCAGTAACAATTAAAGTTAGAATTGGAAACCACAATAAAACTATGTTTTGGAATGGAGCTTTGGCAAGTTTTGATACCAGTGCATTTATAACGATAGATACATTTGATTTTCAGCGTGAACAGCAATACACAATTGAGTACACACTTGAAAAACCTAATGGTAAAGTAAACGGAAATAATGCCAACAATACAGTTGTAACGTCAGGTATTAAAACAAAAATGACAGGCGATTATACTGTGAGTGGGTTAAAAAGCTCTTTTGCAAATTTAGACGATGCCTTAATCGCAATAAAAAGCAGAGGTTTTTGTGATACAGTCAGGCTGAAGCTCAGGAATGGTCGACATGACGGCAAGTGGGATTTAAGTGGGATCAAACAAAAGTTTCCAACTGATTTTTTAATTATTGAGTCAGAATATCAAGACCCGCAACGATGCACATTGCATCTAAATTCAGGTGTTGGAAGTCAGGTATTGCTTTTTGCCGGCGCATCAGGAATTATAATTCGCAATTTGAGCATTGGGAAGATTGATAATGCAGGAGAGAGTACATTGATCCGTTTTGAAAGCTTTAGTAATAAGAATATCATAATTGAAGGAAATATACTTATCGGTTCTCAGCAAAACCCTGTATTTCTGGGCTCTAGTATTAAAAGTAGCCTCATAGTATCTAATACATCTTCAAATAACACTCGTAACGATTCAATACAAATCATACGCAATATATTTAGCAACAATGACGGTGGTGTTTATTTCAGACGGACTTCAAGTAGCCAACCCGAAAGTGGTTTAATAATACGTGACAACAAATTTACCAATCAGGTTTATGAAGCTATTTTATTACAAAATCACCAAGGGGCAATCATCACAGGAAATCAGATTGAAACTCTTCGGGATACATTTAATAAAACTAGTGGCCCTTGGGCTGCTGTTAAAATTACCGAATCTAAAGATTTTATAATTGAGAAAAACTACATATATAAAACTAATGGTTCGGCTTTACGGATGGAAAAGGATTCAGGTAAGAATATCCAATCCGTAGTAAAGAATAATGTATTAATATCCCAAACACCGTTAGTAATTGCCCAATCAAAGAACATCGGCTATTACTTTAATACCATCAGAAGCATCGGCGATAGCACAAAATTAGCAGTGCTAACGTCAGCCGTGAGGCAAATTCAGCTAAATAATAATATTATTTATCATGAAAATAAAGGTAGGCTTTACGATTCACTTAACATAAACTTTTTGGCAGGCCAGAATGTATATTATACTTTAAACAAAAGGCTTACAATAACAGATACTTCATTAGCCCAAATCAACTCTAGGGGATTAGATTCAGGTTCTATATTTCACAAACCGCTGTTTTTCTCTTTGAGAGATTGCCATATATACCCTGACTCGGTGCTGTATGCCTTTGGTAAAGATACTATCGGAATAGTAGTTGATAAAGATAATAAGTTAAGAGATACCCTACTTACTCCCGGCGCATATGAGACTGTAAAAAGTTCAAGTGTTGACGCAGGTATTATAAATGTAACACCTGATGTAAGTTGTGGTTATAGACCTTTCATTACAGCGGATATAAAAAATTATTCATTATCAGACACTATTTATAGTGTATTAGTTCATCTGGCAATTAACAACAATAGTTTTGATAGTGTACTTTGGAAGGGAAAAATAGCCCCTGGGGATACTTTTAAAAATGTATTGGTTAAAAGATATGTGTTTGATTATGATTCACTTTACACAATTAAAGTTTGGACAACCTTGCCTAATTTTATTCCGGACAAAGACACATTAAACGATTCTGTTATTGTTGCGCCAAGCTACTATAGGCTTAGCGGGAAGTATTATGTTGATGGGTTTAATCCTGATTTTTATAACCCGAGGGATGCTATAAACGCACTTTATAAATCAGGTGTTTGTGAAGATGTAGTGTTAGAGTTAAGAAAAAATCGTTATGTAGATACGCTCTTGATGAACGGCATGGTTAAGGGAATGGGAGACGAACACTGGATAACCATCAAAGGCGAAAGTATGGATAGTACAGATGTTGAAATAAGTTATAATTATCTATATACTCCTCAGTTTACCCTAAAAGACATTAAGCACATAAAAATTTCTAATCTTCAATTAACAACTTCGGCAACCTTGGGGCCTGCAAGTCAAGCATCGTTAAATTTTATTAATAGCATCGGTACAAACCTTATCGAAAATGTTTGGTTTGGGGGGATAACTATACTTAATGGAGACAGTATTAACATTAGAAAGTCATTTTATTCTGAAGGCTCTAGGATTAGGGCATTTGATTGTAGTAATTTGATAATAGATAGTTGTGATTTTTACTCTGGGAGTATAGCACTTAGAAACGGCAAAAACACAGCGTTAACAAATAATGTGCTATATTATGTTGACAGTGTATATTTCAACACTGAAGAAAACTATAACGTAAAAAACAATTATTGTTTTGGCGGTGGGCGTCCGTCAGCAATGTTTTTTGAAAGATGTTCTACAGGCGAAATTGTTAATAATAGATTTTTTGTTACAGAGTTTGCAAATACAGATCCTAGTATCATATATTTTTATTATACTAAAGGAACTCTTCAGAAACCTGTTTTGGTTAAAAATAACATACTTTATTCAAATGCCTTTTCGCAAAAAATGATAGGTATTTTGATAAGTGAGAGTAGTTTTATAGATATTCTTCACAATACAATAATGCTTGATTCTGCTGCAAGTGTTGAAAAAAGCGCTGTAAATTTAGAGGTAAAATGGAGTAAGAATATCAAGGTCGCTAATAATCTATTTGCTAAAAGGACTGCTCCGTTTCCCGAATTTACAGAAGAGTTTGTAGTTAAAACAGATAGTTTTAATGCGTTCAGGTATTTTGACCATAATTATTATGCAGTTAACGATTCGTTACCTCATAAGTTTACATTTACTAATCCTCCATCCAATCTCAACATAAGTTTCAAAGAGTGGCAAGATACCACAGGGTTTGATCTTAATTCCAAATGGGGTAGGATGCCGTTCTTCTTCTTAGCTAAATTGGCCTTTAGCGAAATTATTAAAAATAGGAGGCCGTCTTATTGGAGTTCTCCCTATTTTAAATACAAGGTTTTTTATGAAACATTTCCGTATCTCAACCAAAATTATAACTGGACTGAACGATCAAACTACAATACAGGGCATTATGAGGACGTGTTTGGCAATCCGCGTGATACTTCACATCCTACTTTTGGAGCCGAGGAATATTTACCGCAAAAAGTAAACGCCGGTCTTGTAGGCTTTGCTTTTTCGGCAGATAATCTTTGTCAGGGTAGTAATGATGTTAGAGTCAAATTATCAAACTTTGGTACAGATACTTTAACCTCCATTCGTATTAAAGGTAAGGTAAGGGATAGTATAATTAATTATCATTGGACAGGGAAATTGCACCAAGGGGATACTATAGCATTATCACTATCTGCTCATACAATAGTAAGACATGACTCTTTGGATATAATATTGTGGACTGAAAGCCCAAATAATCAGGCGGATGAGTACACAACATTTGATACAATTAAAGGGCTTTTTTATCCCTCGATGAGCGGAACATACACAATGGGGGGTACTACACCTGACTATAAGAATTTTCAAGCCTTTGTTGATGATTTAAAAAGAAGAGGTGTATGCGGGCCGGTAACATTAGAGGTAAGACCCGGAAATTATGAAGGTCAGTATATAATTCCGGCAATAAACGGAACGTCAAAAAATAATACAATCACAGTAATATCTTCAGTTCGCGACAGCTCTTTTGTTACATTCAGTTATTCAGGATTCATGAATGGGTTTAATGCTTTTGTTCTACATTTAAACAGTGCCAAACACTGGAAGTTTAAACATATAAGTTTCTTCAATCCCCAAAACGGCACATATGCACGAACAATATTGATGAACAATTATGTGGCTGATATCGAGTTTTATCATTGCTCAGTTAAAGCGAATGTAAGGGGTACTTTTACGCGAAATAGTTTAATGCAAATTGGACCGGAATATTCTACTGATGAGGAGAGAATAGGAGTTGTAGAAGTTAAAGGCTGTTTCTTTGACGGAGGAACATATGGCATATTTGCTACCACTGGTAATTGGGGGGACGTTGATACAGGTGTTACCCGTCTAATAATTGATTCATGTATCTTTTTTGATCAGGGTGTTTCAGTCGAGGTTAGGTTTCCCAAGAACCTTGTAATAAGTAATTCAACGTTTTATGGTAAGCCAACCAATGCAATAGTACTCATGAATATGCGTGACTCATTGTCGATATTTAATAACAGAATACGAGATGTTATGGTGACAGCAATTAACATGCAGCACACTGCTGAGAAAGGGGTGCAACGAATTTATAATAATGAAATAATTGTAAAGAACCCTTATGGAGCATCCTCACCTATCGGTGCTCTACGTTTTGATCAGATTGATGGGCTGGAGTTTGTATCAAACTCTGTAAATCAACAAATACCCGATGATTATCACGGCTCAACTTATGTGTCCCCATGGATGATATATGCAACCTATCCTGTCTCATTAACGTTTAAAAACAATCTATTTACCAATAAACCCGGAGGAAAAATAATTTTTGCCGATAATGCTCCAGCTGGTTCAATAAACTCAGATTATAACATATGGGATGCAAAGGATACCTTGGCAAGGTATAACCAAAAATTCATCATTGGTCATAATTCATGGAAAGCTCAAACGGGGAATGACTCAAACACTATAATAGATAATATTATATATACTGATAGCAATAATTTGAGGTATAGCAATCCTTACCTTAAGGATAAAGGGGTGCCGATCTCTTATGTAATGGATGATATCAACGGAATGCCACGGACTTCAACTCCTGACATTGGTTGTTATGAATACGGGTATGCTGCTAATATCTCAGTTGATTCATTAAGCCCCTTAGTAACGTGTAGGGATACGGTTATGCTAAAAGCACGACTTAAGAACAAGGGTACTACACCTATTAGCTTTTTTGAGTATGAATGGACTCAAAACGGTGTTTCAAAAGGAAAAGGAGCTGCTAAACTCTCTATAGCACCCGGAGATTCAGTTGATTGGGGAGTTGGCAATGTTGTTACAGGAAAAACAAGTAATACCTTTAATCTGAAAGTTACATCCGTTAACTATCAACAGGATTTAGACACTACAAATAATACAAACCAAATTACTATGGCTTTCGGGACTCCGAAGGCTCACTCCCTTCCTGCTCAGAAAACGGGATGTGAGAACGATACCGTGAGTTTAGACCCCGGATTGTTTGCTAAGTATCAATGGTCAACAGGTGATACAACACGCATCATCAAAGTAGCGCAAGGCACAAGGATTTATTTTACGCTTACCGATTTAAGCGGTTGCTTAAATAATGATAGCATTGAGATTTCATTTGAGAAAGGGGTTGATTTAGGTAATGATACTACCCGCTGTGATACAAATCTCTTTACCATTCAATCAGGCAGTTTTAATAGCTACGATTGGAGCACGGGCGCTAAAAGCCAATCCATAACAGTTAATCGTTCAGGTAATTATTGGGTAAAAGTGACATCATTATCGGGATGTGCTTCTGCCGATACTGTTTTGGTAAATTTATCCGTTAAGAAACCATTACTTCAAAGTTCAAACGACACCTTGTACATAACAAACTATGGTATTTACAACACCTACAGTTGGTTACTAAACGACACTATGATGGCAGGTGTAACAGATAGTTTCTATAAAGCAGTCAAAAAAGGGACATATACAGTTATTGCAACCGATAATAATGGGGTTTGTGTTTCAAAGTCCAGCCAGACATTTATTAGTCTGTCGATTAGACAAGATAATCAGGCACTATTGTATAATGTTTATCCTAATCCCAATAATGGGATTTTTACTGTTGAGCTTTTAGGAGCAATACAGCAAAACGAAGAGTTTTCGTTAGCGATTGTCGATTTGCTTGGCAGAGAACTATATATAACAGAAATAAAGGATGGAATAAGTCAAATTAATTTGCAGCATTTGAATACAGGTGTTTATCATTTGATTCTCTCAAATAAAAACGTAAGGGGAGATATTAAAACTATTATTACAAAATAGATGTAAAAATCAAACACATCGCAGGAGTTAATTTCTGATGCTTTTATCGCCTTGAGCCGCCTAAAACCCTTTTCTTAACCGAGAAGGGTTTTTTCTTTTAGGTGCCACTCTCTTCTTAGCCTTAAACGGGCGTGTTAATTTTTTTGAGTCTTGTACTATTCAATAACAAAATAACTATCTTCGCGCCGCAAAAGTCTCATTTTTGAAAAAGTCCCTACATCATTTACTGGTCTTACTAGCAGCATTAGTATGCTTTGGTACATTTACCTCATTGATTGAGGTAAATCCTGCTAAAGATGTTGTTGCAACTACAGAAACAGGGGAAGCATTAGACAGAGAGTATTCTATAAAAGCTGCGGATTGGTATGTTTCATCTGCTGAAAACAGGCTAAGTTCACATAATGGACCGGTCTATAAAACCGATGAGGACTACACCAAGCGCAAAAAGCAAAAGCTGATTTTAGCAATCTTTTCTCAAATAAAATTCTCATTGGCCAAAGTGTATTCATTAAACGAATCGCTTTCCACTAAACGGCAACCGGCTTTCGATTCTATCATAACTGCCAACAGGCAGCTGCGGCTATAAAAACAACTTGCCCGTTTTTAATTATTGTTTAATGCCCTAAACGCAGGGCCTGTCACACTTTTTTTATCGCTGAGAATTTTTAACATCTTTAAAATTTCATGAAAAAACTTATGCTGGTGGTGCTGCTATGCACTGCTGCAGGTTTGCTGCACGGGCAAACCAATGATACATTATTGCTACGCCTTACTTTGGCTGATGCAAAAAGTCTGTTGCTGAAGGAAAACCTTGAGCTGATGGCTGCACAATACGACCTTTCTAATGCTGAGGCCGATGTGATACAAGCCGGACTTTGGAACAACCCGAACTTTGTTTTTAACGCTGATTTGTACAGTGTTGAGCGTAATGAGTATTTCAATTACCGCAACCAAAAGCTGATACAATTGGAGCACATGGTGCCCTTTACCGGCCGCCACCGCAAGGCAAGAAAAGTTGCTGAAGTGGGTTTGGAGATGGCCAAGGCAGAGTATGAAAACACCATTCGTGAGCTGTTATACAATTTTACCCAAACCTTTTATGAACTGCACGCTTCTTATAAAGCTTCTTTAATATACGTTCAGGCTGATGATGTTTACGATAAGTCCATTGCCGCTGCACAAAAGCAGTACGAAACCGGTTTGATAGCGGGTAGCGAGGTGGTGCGTCTTAAATCTGAAAGGTTGGCACTGCACAATGATAGGGTGAATAACAGCGTTGAACTGCAAAACCTTATGGCAAGTATGAGAATGCTGTTAAACCTTAAGCCGGGTGTTACTATTGAGCCGATTGTAAATGACTCAAATACCAGCGCGGCAATTAACCTGGCCGATTTAACAGCTGATGCAGCCAATAACAGACCCGATTACGAAAGCCGTTTATTAAGCATTAAGTACAATCAAAAGAACCTTACCCTACAAAAAGCATTGGCCATTGCAGATTCAAAAGTAGGGTTTCAGCCACACGATAAAGGAAGTAACTATGTGCGCCCCTATACAGGGTTGGTATTAGAGTTCTACCTTCCTGTATTTAATCGCAATCAAGGCGAAATACAAAAAGCCAAAAACAGCATTAAGCAATCGCAAATAATGGTGCTGCAAAAAGAAAACGAGATTATGAACGAGGTGGTAGCTGCATACCAAAGCTATGAGTTATTGGATAATGCAATGCGGTTGTACTCGGCTGAGTTTTTTGAACAGATTAATGAACTGAACAAAAACGCCAACGAAAACTACACTCGCAAAACCATATCAATACTTGAGTATATTGATTTTCAGCGAATTTATCTGCAAACCTCTTTTGATTTTATCAGCCTTCAGAAAGATTATTTCAACTCAAAAGCACAATTAAACTACGTAACCGGTAAAGAAATTTTTTAATCCCATGAAATCCCTAAAAACCATTATATACGCATCCTTTGTTCTTAGCATTCTACTTATTTCATGTGGAAAAAAGGAGGAAAGCAAACCCACCGAAGCAAAACAAACGGTTACTTCGGTTAAATTAGATAGCCTTGCCCTCAAAAACATTCAAACCGAAGAGTTATCGGTTAAAGATTATGAAGAATACCTTACAGTAGTGGGTGAGGTAAGTTTTGACGAAGACCACGTAGTACGCATTTACCCGATAGTGAGCGGTAGTGTGGAGGACATTAAGTTTTCATTGGGTGACTATATCAAAAAAGGCCAGTTGATGGCTACCATCCTTTCAACAGATATTTCAACCTATCAGCGCGACTTTAATATTGCCCGTGCCAACCTTGACGTAGCTTTGAAGAACTACGAACGCATGAAACAACTGTTCGAGTCAAACTTTGCCTCTGAAAAGGATTTGCAAATAGCTGAAACTGAGTTTAAAAATGCGAAGGCTGATTTTACCGGAAAAAAACAAATTCTGGAGCTTTATGGCGGTTCTGCCGATAAGCCCGATGCTGTTTTTAATGTGTATGCGCCTATTAGCGGTTATTTGGTGGAACGTACCGTAAACCAAGGGACACAAATCCGTACGGATAACAACACCAATATGTTTACCATTAGTGATTTGAAGACTGTTTGGATATGGGCAAATGTGTACGAAAGTGATATTGCACGTGTTCATGTGGGTGATACGGTAAGCGCCACCACCATTTCGTATCCCGATAAAGAATTTAGCGGCCGGGTACAAAAAATCAACAACGTATTGGAGCCCGAATCAAGGGTGGTTAAAGTGCGCACTGAGGTGCCCAACGAAGCAGAGTTGTTGAAACCTGAAATGTTTGCCACCATTAAAATTAAACCCCAAACCAAAATTCGTGCATTGGCGGTGCTTACCTCAGGTATTTTCTTAGAAAAGAACGAGAGCTATGTGATACGCCGCACTGCCGCAGGTGAGTTTGAGAAAGTAAAAGTTACTACCGGTAAAGTTTTTAACGGCCATACCGAAATTCTTTCCGGCCTTAAAGAGGGTGATGTAGTGGTACACAGCGGAGCCCTGTTGGTAGCCAACGAAATAAACAACAAAAACTAAACACTGCTTTTAATACAACAACAATGGATAAGATATTAGGCAGTATCATCAGCTTTTCGCTGAAGAATAAGTTTACCGTAATGGGCGGTACCCTGCTGATAGTGATAGCGGGGATATTCAGTTTCTCCAAAACTCCTATTGAGGCCTTTCCTGATGTGATAAATACCCGCGTGGTGCTTATTACGCAATGGCCCGGCCGCAGTGCTGAGGAGGTAGAGAAGTTTATCACCATCCCTATTGAAACCGAAATGAACGTGGTGCCCAACAAATCAAACCTGCGTTCGGTTTCATTATTTGGTCTTTCGGTAGTTACCCTTTTGTTTGAAGACGGGGTGGACGATTTCACAGCCCGCCAAATGGTAGCAAACCAACTGCGAAACGTTAATCTACCCGAAAATATTGAGGCAGAAATACAGCCACCCAGCGGTCCTACGGGAGAAATATACCGTTATACGCTTGCCAGCAAAACCAAAACGGTGCGTGAGTTGAAGGAGATACAGGATTGGGTGATTGATAAACGTATAAAAGCCGTAGCAGGGGTAGCTGATGTAATTAGTTTCGGTGGTGAGGTGAAAACCTATGAGGTAACCCTTGACCCCAACAAACTAAACGAGTACAACCTTGTAGTGGGCGATGTGTACGATGCGATAAAAGAGAACAACGCTAACGTGGGCGGCGATGTGATGGAAAAAGGCTCACAGGCATTTGTGGTGCGCGGTATAGGAGCTGTAAAATCAATCACGGATATCGAGAACATCATCGTTACCATTAAAAACGGAATTCCGGTTTTTATTAAAGAGGTAGCCAATGTGCAGGAAAGCAACCGCCCCCGTATGGGTAAGGTGGGACGCGATACCCTGTCCGATGTGGTGGAGGGAATTGTGCTGTTGCGTAAATACGAGAACCCCAGCAAGGTGCTAAAGGATTTGAACGCCACGATTGCTGATATGAATGCCCGCGTGTTGCCCGGTGATGTTAAGATTGATGCGTTTTACGACCGCACCACCTTGGTAAACCTGACTACCCACACCGTAATGGAAAACCTTATTGTGGGTATGTTGCTGGTAACCTTCATCCTTACCATATTCCTATTGGATTGGCGCACCACACTTATCGTTTCATTGATTATTCCGTTGGCATTATTGTTTGCCTTTATATGTATGAAGTTGAGGGGCATGAGTGCTAACCTGCTTTCGATAGGAGCGATTGACTTCGGGATTATTATCGACGGTGCTGTGGTAATGGTAGAAGGTGTGTTTGTTTACCTCGCCCATCGAAATCACGAGATGGGTAAAGAACGTTTTAACCTTGCTAGCAAAATAGGCATGGTAAAAAGCATCGCTACTGAAATGGGAAAGCCTATCTTCTTTTCAAAACTTATCATCATTACAGCATTGATACCCATTTTCGCCTTCCAAAAAGTAGAAGGCAAAATGTTCTCTCCCTTGGCCTACACCATTGGTTTTGCATTGGTGGGAGCTTTGATATTTACGCTTACGCTTGTGCCTTTGTTGTGTAAAATATTGTTGAACAAAAACGTTCGCGAAAAGCACAACCCGTTGGTAAGCGGCATGGAAAAACTCTATATGCCTTTTCTTGACAGGTGTCTTAAAAAACCTAAGTTAAGCCTGATTGTATCTGGATTAATATTGCTGGGCAGTCTTTTGGTAGGCGGAACATTGGGAACGGAATTCTTACCGCAACTGAACGAAGGTTCTATATATGTTCGCGCCAGTATGCCGCAAAGCATCAACTTTACAGAGGCTAATCAGTATTCTGAAAATATGCGCGGGGTTTTTACCCAATACCCTGAAGTGAAAGGCGTAATATCTCAGAACGGACGGCCTAATGATGGTACTGACCCTACAGGTTTCTTTAACGTAGAGTTTTTTGTGGATTTGAAACCCAAAGGTGAGTGGCGCGACGGCTGGACAAAAGAGCAACTGATTGATAGTATGCAAACCCGCTTGGAAGAACGCTACCCCGGTGTGGTATTTGGTTTTTCTCAACCCATATCTGATAACGTGCAGGAAGCAGTCTCAGGGGTGAAGGGCGAGATGGCCATTAAAGTTTATGGCGATGATTTGGCTACCCTTGAGCAAAAAGCCGAGCAAATAAAAAGCATCATGCGAACTGTGCCCGGTGTGGAAGATTTGGGGGTGTTTAAAAGTATCGGCCAGCCTGAATTGCGAATTCAATTGGATTACCAGAAAATGGGGCGCTATGGGGTAAACATTGCCGATGCAAACGATGTGATTGAAATGGCCATTGGCGGTAAGGCAGTAAACCAAAAATACGAAGGTGAACGTAAGTTCGATATTCGTGTGCGCTTTTCACCGGAGTATCGTAACAGTATTGAGGCCATTGGTAAGTTATTGGTTCCCGCGGTAAAAGGCACCAGCAGTAAAGAGGGTACCCGTATTCCTTTGCGTGAAATTGCTGACATTGATATTGCCACCGGTACCGCCTTTGTGTACCGTGAAACCAACCAACGTTTTGTGCCTATCAAGTTCTCTGTCCGCGGCCGCGATTTAGGTAGCACAATAGCTGAGGCCCAGCAAAAGGTAAATGAATCAGTTAAGTTGGATAAGGGTTATTCATTAGCTTGGAACGGAGAGTTTGAAAACCAAGTACGTGCTACCAAACAGCTTAAAATTGTGGTACCTATCTCTATTCTTCTCATTTTCTTTTGGCTGTTCATCATGTTTGGCTCACCCTTAGATGCCGGTATTGTGCTTATCAACGTGCCTTTTGCACTAATCGGGGGTATTATGGGGTTATACCTAACAGGTATTAACTTTAGTATCTCGGCGGGTGTTGGCTTTATTGCCTTGTTTGGAGTGTGCGTGCAGAACGGGGTAATATTAGTCTCCATCTTCAATCAAAACATGGAGGCAGGCATGGATAAACTAAAAGCTATCCGTGAGGGAGCGCTTACCCGTGTCCGTCCTGTTGTAATGACGGCCTTAATGGCAGGGCTGGGCTTATTGCCCGCTGCGCTTTCAACCGGAATCGGTTCTGAAACCCAAAGGCCGCTGGCAGTAGTGGTAATCGGCGGACTTATATCAGCCACCATCCTTACCCTGCTGATATTACCTGTGATTTATTATATCATGAAAAAACAACGGGAGCCCAAAGCTGCACCCGTAGTTATTAACCAAACAAAAGACAACGAAAATGAAATTATATAAGCTAATAGCAATAATGGTATTGGCTGCCGTTGCTACACAAGCCAATGCCCAGTTTAAGGGAGATAGTTCTTGGAAAACCCAACCTAAAGAAGAGCAGTTAAAACTGTTTAGAACCAAAAAGTTTTATTGGGGATTTGTGCTATACCAAAACTTCTCAACCATAAAAAACAATTCCGATACCATTACCTATTTCCGCAAGCCCAGTATGGGCGGCGGGATGCGTTTTGAGTACTACCCCGTTAAAAACTTTGGCGTGAGCTTTGGGTTTAATTATATGCAACGCGGAGCCGGAATTAAGCTAAAAGATGAATACTCTGCCTTGGGCGATCCTGATTCTACCAACCGTACCCGATTGAGATTCAATACCATCGATTTTCCCATACAGTTGGTGTACCGCTCACCTATTATTCGTGAACGTTTAAGTTTACACGCAGGTATAGGTGTTGCACCCGTAATTAACTTTAAAACCAATAGGGTTTTTCACAGTGTTGAAGACGGTTTCCATCTTGAGCAAAAGCAGTCTGATATTTATTTTAAAAATGATTTTGACATAAATGCCTCTTTGGGTGTAAATATTGATGTAACAGGCACAGCCATTTTACAAGTACACTTAGTTGCAGGCAGAGGAAGTGCGAACGTGTACAATTCAGCAAGCACGTTTGGCAACGCAACCGGAAAAAACAATTATTGGGGTATTAGAGTAGCTACATTGTTTTAATGGCAAGAATGAGGGTATTACTTCTTATAATTTTTGTTATAACTTTTAAAATAACCGGGGCGCAAACGGAGTTAACCTTCGATCGCCCCGGCATTACTGATTTATACGCCATTGTACCCAACAATGCCTTTCAGGCCGAGATAGGCTATGATTATTTTAACTTACACAACGAACAGGATGAGCTGCCCTCACTTACACTACGTAAGAGTTTCGGCAAACGGTTTGAACTTCGGTATGTGTATGATTATGCTTTGTACAGCCCCTCGTTAATTCGCAGTTACGAGCGCAACGATATATTGGTTCATGGGATAGGAACCAAAGTAAACCTATGGCAAGAAGGCAAGCAAATGCCGGGTATTTCAATTATAGCAACAGCTAAAGGCGCTGCCAAAAAAGTGCTTTTAAATGAACGGTATTATGGCACTGATATTTTTTTAGTGGTACAAAAAGCGTTTGGCAGGTTTGAGTATACCAATAACACCGGTGTTTTAATTGAAAATTTTGGCACCTCGACACGATATATGTTTGGTAATTGTATCAGCTATGATATAACCGAACGGAAAGCAGTATTTGCTGAACAATACTCTTTTTTTACGCCCAATGAAGGTGATGCTGATGAGTTTGGACTTATTGGGGGCTTTACTTATCAGTTAGGAAGCCGTTATCAATTAGATACCTCAGGCGGAATAATGGATTTTGATGATAGTTACTGGTTTGCCGGGGTTGGCTTATCAGTGTATTTGGGTGAATTGAATTAAATTAAAATCCTTGTTAACTTTATAAACCAAAATAACCGGTTCGATAATCTGCGGTTTGGGTAATAAAATTACAATATACTTTTTATTTCTTTCTGTTTTTGTCTTAACAATTACATCTCAAAATAAAAAGTACTGCCTTTTCCTATTTCACTATTTACCCCAATTTTTCCGCCTTGAGCTTCAATAAATTCTTTGCTGATGGAAAGTCCCAAACCTGTACCTGTGCGCGGGCTGCCGGGTACTTGAAAAAATCGGTCGAATATTTTAGGTTGGTATTTGGTGTCTATGCCCTTTCCTTCATCAGTCACAGAAAACATGACACCACTTTCAGTTTGTTTTGCGGCAATGGTCACCGTGCTTTGTTCAGGTGAATAACGGATGGCATTGGTTAAGAAATTAGTGAGCACCCATACTGTTTTTTCAGTATCCGCTGTAACTCGGGGTAAATTGTCCTCGATGGCATACACATAATTGATATTTTTTTGTTCGGCCAAAAATTTGGTGGCATCGGCTGCCTGTTCAATTATTTTTCTTGGTGCCAATGGTTGCAGCGTAAGTTGTATGTTGCCCGTTTCTACTTGAGACATGTTCAACAATTCGCCCGTTATTTTAAGTAAACGGCCTGCATCATCGCTGATGCTTTGGAGCAATTGTGTTTGCTCGGCATTAAGCGAACCAGTTTTTTCGTTTTCAAGTAAGTGCAGGCTAAGTTTAATGGCAGATATGGGCGTTTTTAACTCGTGGGAAATGGTGGCAATAAAATTGGTTTTAGCAAAATCGCGTTCTTTTAATGCTGTTATGTTTTTAAGCAAAATCACGTGTCCAAGGAGCTTTGTGGCGTTTTCGCCGATAGGGGTATATGAAATATCTATAATTTCTTTTTCGTAATAATTTTCTTTTCCGCCACTAATTATTTCTAAGGGTTTGGCAGTTGGTGCATCTGCTGCAGGCAACGGAAACATAATATCTCGGATAAGACTGCGCAGCAAATCATTGCCCACTGAAACCTCGGGAGCAAAACGGCCTTTAATATCTTTTTCAGTAATATTAAGTATAGAAAGGGCTGCCGTATTAATAAATATAATCCGCTTATCCTCGTCTAAAACCAGCAAAGGGTCTTGTATCCCGTTGATGATGGTTTCAACCCTTTTTTTCTCAAACAATATCTTTGATAAATTACTGTTTTCGTATTCCTCTAACCTCGCGGCCATCAGGTTAAAAGTTGCTGCTACTTCGCCAAATTCGTCGTTTCTCTCCACCGGAATCCTAAGCGAGTATTTTTTTTCGGCAATTTGTCTAATACCTTCGTTTAGTTGGCGGATGGGTTTTGATAAATATGCCGGAAAAACAATCCAAATAATAACTGCTAACGTAATGCTTATCAGTCCTGTAACTGTCAGCCAGCCTATGCCTTTGCCTGCTGTTGCTTCGGCCACACGGCTCTTTTTAATAATAGCCTTCATATTCATTTGTATCAGGGCATACAAATCGGTTCGTAATACCGTTTTCAAACTGTCGGCATTAGAAGTGATTTTCAGCAAATAAAAGTCAGCCCCCAGCTTAGCCGTTAATTCAGCCTCACCGCCTTCTGTTATGTTTTTTTGTTGCTTGTTCAGGTATTTAGCAAAAGAGTCTGCAGAGGCCTGTGGTGTTTTACTTTCCAATGCGGCCAGCATCTTTTGTGAATATTCTACTGAGTTATAATTAGCTTTTAATATATTTTCGGTGTCATCTTTTAAAGCATTCAAGTATTTTGATGAAATATGCGAAAGCACCAATATAATAAGCACTAATGCGCCAATACTAAGCGCAAGTTTTGTTTTAATTGTCATGACAATATAATTAAATCAACATCCGCAGAAGATAACTTGTTGAGCAGCTGATTAAAGGTGCCTGTTGCTAAAATAATGCGTAACAGATTAAAGCGGGGCTTACCTATGCAAACAGTGGTTATTTTTCGTTTCTCCGCCTCGTTAATAATTGCACTTGCTACCGAAGAGTTTTGGGTATTAATAATCTCGGCACCCAGTTCAGTTGCTAACTTAAAATTATTAATCAGGTGTCGTTGTTTATCAAGGGCAATTCTGTCGGTACTTTCAGCAGGGGTTTGCACATACAATACAAACCATTTGCTGTTATAATAATTGGCCAGCCTTGCGGTTTTGCGTATTACATGGCGGGCAGCCTTATCGTTACTACTAATACAGGCCAAAAATTTCTCGTGCCGCAATGCCGCGTTACGGGGAAGTTCGGTTTCAATTTTCCGTTCTACTTGAGATGCAACTTCTTTCAACGCCAACTCCCTGAGTTGCAGGATATGCTCGGGTTTAAAAAAATTAACAAGTGCGGTTTGTATTTTATCAGGGGTATATATTTTTCCTTCTTTCAGCCTCAAAATCAATTCATCGGCAGTTAGGTCAATATTTACTACTTCATCCGCTTGTGCCAAAACACTATCGGGCACACGTTCTTTTACATCAATGCCTGTAATTTCTTTGATGTCGTTGTTAAGACTTTCAATGTGTTGAATATTAACCGCGCTAATTACATTAATACCGGCACCCAATATCTCTATCACATCCTGCCAGCGTTTCTCGTTTTTGCTACCCTCGATATTTGTATGAGCCAGTTCGTCAACAATCACTACTTCGGGACGTAAGTTTAAAACGGCTTGTAAGTCCATTTCCTCCAATTCCTTGCCCTTGTAAAATATTTTTTTACGGGGTACAATCGGCAAACCATTAGCCAATGCATGTGTTTCTGGGCGGTTGTGGGTTTCAATAAACCCTATTTTAATATCAATACCGCTTCTAAGTAATGAATGGGCTTCTTGCAGCATGCGGTAGGTTTTGCCTACCCCGGCACTCATACCGATGTAAACTTTAAACTTTCCCCGTCTCGATTTTTTTATCAAGTCGAGAAAATGTTGAACCGATGCTTCTTTTTCACTCATTAGAACCAAAGAGTAAGGTTGGATATTACTAAGTTGGAGGTATTAACCGCTGAGCCGTTGCGTATATAAACTTTCTCATCCGACCAAAAAGTTCTGCCTTCTAACCGCACCATGATATTGTGCGCTATTTGGTAGTTGTAGCCTGCCGAAGCACTGAACGAAGAGAACCCTGTAGCCGCTGTGACGGGAGCTATTTGTACGCTGTTAGGGTCGTTAAAATATTCAACCCTTGCGGCAACGGATGATGCTTTGCCAAACCGTAACCTGCCGATTAGGTTGGCCTGCCACCAGTTATGGTTTACCATTTTTCCCGCAAGGTCTCTGCGCTGTTGTACTCCAAAGTAAGCACAGCCGGTTGCCGAAAACTTACCGTCGGGATTGTAAATGAAAAACACATCAGTAAAATAACGGGCTCTGTTTTGGGGTGTAACAGCTGATACTTCATTGCCTACGTATGTGTTCCAGTTTATCAGCCATTTTTTGGCAGGGCGGTATTCAACCTGTGTGCCGATGGATTTATCACTGTTAAGGTCTTGTATTTGCTGCCAGCCGTTTAGCAGATATAAGTAAAGGTTTACTTTGGAATTAAGTGTATAGCTGAGTTTTAATCCCGAAAGATAGTATGGCACGTATTCAGGAGCAAAGGAACGGGTGTACATTAAATGGTCTTTAGAGATTGCACTCTCGTTGGTGTAGGGAGAACCGAATACTCCGGCATCTAACCAAACCTCGCGTTTTTGTGATAAACGTATGCCCGTATATCCCTCAACTATGTTTTTTAATACCCCGGGTTCAGCAGCATAGTTGGCGTTGATATACGTTCCAAAACCGGGTACAAAACGCGCTCGGATGTTTTGAGAACTGTATTTAATATCGGCGTAGGCAAGGTTAATGGTAAACTCGTTATGACGTGCCATTGAAACAAAGTAGGACCTGTCTCCTGATTTTGGCTCATTAAAATCAAACCCATAATAGGCATCTACATAGCCGCCAACGGTTACTTTACCTTCTTTTTGTACATCGGTAGTATCCATAACGCCTGTATTGGTAACCTGTGCCATTGTAATTGCACAACTGCAAATGGCAATTGCCATTAAAATAAACTTCCTCATTATCAGCGTAGTTGGTTAAAATTATCTAAAGCTGCGTTTAGCTTTAGTACGTTCACTTTTTCAGTACCAAATATACCCCACAAAGGTTCTTCGGTGTATTGGGCTACCAATGTTTTTACGTTTTCGGGGTTGATGTTGCGTGCTTTTGCAACGCGGGCAACTTGCACACGGGCAGCTTGTGGTGATATGTGCGGGTCTAATCCTGAACCTGATGCGGTTACTATGTCAGCAGGAATGTCTTCCTTAGCGATTGTTGGGTTATGTACCAAAAAAGTATCAATGCGGGCTTGAACGGTTTGCAAGTGGTCGGGGTTACTAGGCCCTTTGTTGCTACCGCCGCTACCTGCCGCGTTGTACCCTACGGCCGAGGGTCGCGACCAGAAGTAAGCATCGTTATCAAACAGATGACCTACGTTGCTGTATTGGGTTTGTCCGTTATGAACAATTACTTCGCCTTTGCCCTTATTGGGTGCAGCTTGGGCAATGCCCCAAACCGAAATTGTATAAATGCCTGAAAAGAAAACAAGGCAAACTATGGTGAGCCTAACGGCTATTTTTAAATCTTTCATTTGTTTACTGTTTAGATGAATAATGAAACTGCTATATCAATTAGTTTGATGCCTATAAAGGGGATGATTACTCCGCCTAACCCATATACCAGCAAGTTGCGGCGCAAAAGTGCCGATGCCCCGATAGGTCGGTAAGCCACCCCGCGCAACGCTAAAGGGATTAACAGGGGAATTATTACTGCATTAAATATTACCGCCGATAGTATGGCACTTTGCGGGCTGTGCAAATTCATAACATTTAGCCCTTGCAGGGCAGGTATTGAAACAATGAACAGTGCAGGCACAATGGCAAAGTACTTAGCTACATCATTAGCTATGCTAAAGGTAGTGAGCGTTCCGCGGGTCATTAGCAATTGCTTGCCTATCTCTACCACCTCAATCAACTTGGTAGGGTCGTTGTCCAAGTCAACCATATTGCCTGCCTCTTTCGCTGCCGATGTGCCGCTATTCATTGCTACCCCAACATCTGCTTGCGCAAGTGCAGGAGCATCGTTGGTGCCGTCGCCCATCATGGCTACCAGCTTGCCGCTTTGTTGTTCGTTGCGGATGTATTGCAACTTATCTTCAGGTTTTGCCTCGGCTATGTAATCGTCAACCCCTGCTTTTTCAGCAATAAACTTGGCTGTAAGCGGGTTGTCGCCAGTCACCATCACCGTTTTCACACCCATTTTGCGCAGCCGTTCAAAACGTTCTTGTATGCCGGGTTTGATAATATCTTGTAACTCAACTACGCCCAATACCTGTTCGTTTTCAATCACCACCAAAGGAGTACCGCCGTTGGATGATATTTGATTTACGAATAGAGTGATTTCTTGTGGGAACACATTACCAGCCGCTTCAACTTTGGCTTTAATAGCGTCATACGCCCCTTTTCTAATACGGGTACCGTTGGGCAGGTTGATACCGCTGCTTCGGGTTTCGGCGGTAAACTTTACAAATTGTAAGCCTTGTTCGGTTTTTTGTGAAGCCGGAATTTTAATTCCTTCCGTTTGGGCCAGTTCAATAATGCTTTTTCCTTCGGGGGTATCATCAGCGATTGAACTGAGTGCGGCAGCAGTTATTAGTATGTTTTTATCAATACTGTTAGCTACATAAAAACGGGTTGCTTTGCGGTTACCAATGGTAATAGTACCTGTTTTATCCAGCAATAAAACATCTACATCGCCCGCAGTTTCAACCGCTTTACCCGATTTAGCAATCACGTTGGCGCGTAAGGCCCTGTCCATTCCGGCAATACCTATGGCTGATAGCAACCCACCGATGGTGGTGGGGATAAGACAAACAAACAACGCGATATACGCCGAAATGGGGATACGAGTGCCTGCAAACAGCGCAAAGGGCTGCAAGGTTACACAAACGATAATGAACACAAGGGTGAAGCCCGCCAAAAGAATGGTAAGGGCCACTTCGTTAGGTGTTTTCTGGCGACTGGCACCTTCTACCAATGCAATCATTTTATCCAAAAACGATTCGCCGGGTTGGGTGGTTACTTCTACTTTTATCTTGTCTGATAGTACTTTAGTTCCGCCGGTTACACTGCTTTTGTCACCACCGGCTTCACGTATCACAGGAGCACTTTCGCCCGTAATTGCACTTTCGTCAATGGTGGCAATCCCTTCAATAATCTCACCGTCGGTGGGGATAGTGTCGCCCGTCTCACACACAAACACGTCTCCTTTTTTCAATTGGTTGGAGGGTACAATTTCTCCGTTTACCAGTTTGGCGGGTGTTTCTTCACGGGTTTTGCGCAAGGTATCGGCCTGTGCTTTTCCTCTTGCTTCGGCAATGGCTTCTGCAAAGTTGGCAAACAGCAGGGTAAGAAATAAGATTAAGAAAACCGTGAAATTATAAGCAAAACTGCCCTGTGTGCTTTCTCCGGCCAATACCCAGACGCAAACAAAAAGCATAATGATTGTACCTATTTCTACCGTAAACATTACGGGGTTTTTAATCATCAGTTTGGGATGCAGCTTTGTAAAAGCCTGTTTTATAGCCCCATTTACAAGTTGACCTTGAAATAATGGGGGGTTAGATGTAGTTCTTTTCATGGATGAAATTTTTTGATTAATACAAATTGAAATACTCAGCGATGGGGCCTAAGGTAAGTGCGGGGAAGAAGGCCAATGCGGCTATAATAGCTATCACGGCAAACGTCATAAAACCAAAGGTGGGAGTGTCGGTTTTTAGTGTTCCGGCACTTTCAGGAATGTATTTTTTACTGGCCAAAATACCTGCAATAGCCACCGGGCCTATAATGGGCAGGTAACGAGCCAATAGCATGAAAATACCTGTTGAGATATTCCAAAACGGTGTGTTATCGCCCAACCCTTCAAATCCGCTACCGTTGTTGGCCGATGAAGAGGTAAACTCATACAACATCTCACTAAAACCATGAAATCCGGGGTTATTAAGCCAAGCGGCCAATCCTTCGGGGTTGTTTGCAAAAAGGTACGATGCCAGAGCCGTACCCGATAATATCAATAAAGGGTGAAGCAGGGCTACTGCCATTGCTATTTTCATTTCGCGGGCTTCAATTTTTTTACCCAAAAACTCAGGCGTACGACCCACCATTAAACCACTGATAAACACTGCCAGTATGATGTATATGTAGAAGTTTAAGAAACCTACACCCACGCCGCCATAAAAGCCGTTAATCATCATGCCCAGCATGGTAAACATACCTGTTAACGGAGTCATACTGTCGTGCATAGCATTTACAGAGCCGTTGGAAGTGCAGGTGGTATTGATGGCCCAATAAGCAGATGCGGCTGAACCAAAGCGCACTTCCTTACCCTCCATACTGCCCATGTTTTGCCGGATACCCATTTCTGCTATGGCGGGGTTACCGTTCATTTCACTTACTACTGAGGGAATCAAAAGGAGTAAGAATCCGGCAGTCATTACCCCGTAAATAGTCCAAGCCAGTTTTTTGCGTTTCAGCACATAGCCAAGGGCAAATACCATTGCGATAGGAATAAGGAAAAGGCTGGCCGTTTCTATAATGTTAGTAAAGTAATTGGGATTTTCTAACGGGTGGGCTGAGTTTACACCGAAGAAGCCGCCTCCGTTAGTGCCTAATTGTTTTATAGCTACAAAGGCTGCAGCGGGGCCACGGCTCACCTGAACGGTATCGCCTTGAAGGGTTGTTACGGTATCTTTACCTTCAAAAGTCATGGGTACACCGTTAAATACCAGTAAAATGGCCACTATGAGAGAAAGAGGCAATAATACACGGGTGGCACAGCGAACAAAGAAGCTGTAAAAGTTGCCTAGTTTCTCAGCCGTACGTTCTTTCATGGCGGTAAATACCACACCACAAATGGCTATACCTGTTGCAGCACTTATAAACTGCCACAACATCAATATCAGTTGACCTAGGTACGATAAACCGCTTTCACCAGAATAGTGTTGCAGGTTGGTGTTGGTAATAAAACTAACGGCCGTATTAAATGCCAAATGCCCACTCATGGATGGGTTACCGTCAGGATTAAGTGGCAACCACGCCATATTGGTAAGCACCAATAAACAGATAACCAGCCAAACACTGTTAATGGTTAGCAACGAAACGAGGTGTTTTTTCCAGTTCATTTCTACGGTAGGGTCAATACCCCCAAGGTTAAAAAACAGGTTATCTAATGGGTTAAACACACGGTCTAACCAAGTTTTTTCATAAGTAAACAGTTTGCCTATGTATCGGCCTAAGGGTATAGCCAATGCCACCACCAAGGCATACATAAAAACTATTCCTGTAATCTCAGTATTCATCGGATTAAAATTTTTCGGGTTTAATAAGTACGTAGCACATGTATGCGAACACGGCGATTGCGATGATGAAAAGTGCTGTCATGGATAAATTTTTATCCTGCTGTGCCAAAAGGTGTTCCTTTTGGTGATTAGTGATTGGTTATTAGTTGTTAGTTGTTTGAATAACAGCATATTAAAGTGGTTTAGCTTCTGTTTGATAGTTGATAAAAGCAAAACAACCCTACCGTTTTGGTAGGGTTGTTTTTTCATTTTGGTAGGGTGGTGAGAACGGGTTGAAACCCATTGTTGTTAAAATTACAAAGCTCGGAGGACTTAAGTCCTCCGAGCTTTGTAATTGCAATAGAATGAGCTTTTAATTTCATTCCACATCAACCAAGTTTATATTCCTCAATCTTTCGGTATAAAGTAGTGAGGCCGATGTTTAACAAACGGGCGGCTTCGGTTTTATTTCCTCCTGTATAATTGAGTACTTTTTGAATATGGATTTTTTCGGCACTTGCTAAGTCAAAAGCTGATAGTTGGGCAGCCGAAGTGTTCGTGGTGATTATTCTCAATTCTGAAGGAAGCGTTTCAACAGTTAAAGTATCACCATCAGTTAATATAACACTGCGCTCAACAATATTTTTTAATTCCCTGATGTTGCCCGGCCAGTGGTAGTGTTTCAGTACTTCTAAATACTCATTGGTAAGGGTAAGGGGTTTCTTGTTCGTTTTAGCAGAAAACTGGGTGGCAAAAAACGAGGCGAGAGCCTCAATATCTTCAACCCGTTCGCGCAAGGGAGGCAAACTAATTTCAAACACATTCAGCCTAAAATATAAATCGCTCCTAAAATTTCCCTCGTCACTCTCTTTTTTTAAGTCGCGATTAGTGGCAGCAATTAATCTAAAGTTTACTTTATAAGTTTTAGTGTCACCTGCCTTTATAAACTCCCCTGTCTCCAGTATTCGCAGCAGCTTTGCCTGCAAATCAAGCGGCATTTCTCCAATCTCATCCAAAAACAAAGTGCCTCCGGCTGCCTCTTCAACTAATCCCTTTTTATCCTTCAATGCACCTGTAAAGGCCCCTTGTTTGTAACCAAACAGCTCGCTTTCAATAATCTCTTTACCAATGGCACTACAATTAAGTGCCACAAAGTTTTTGTTATGAAAAGGACTTAGTTGGTGTATGGCTTGCGAAAATACTTCCTTGCCGGTGCCTGTTTCGCCGGTTAATAGTACAGTAGTGCCCAGCGGAGCTACCTTTTTGGCTAGCGTAATTGCCTCTTTAAATTTTTTAGAAATGCCTGTGATATTCTCAAACGAGTACTTTTCTCCTACCCGTTTTTCAAGCTGGCTTACGCGTTTTTGTAACGATGCTTTTTCTATAGCCCTGTGCAGCAATGGTAATATTTTGTCGTTATCGTCGCCTTTTATCAGGTAGTCAAAAGCTCCGTTTTTTATAGCCTTCACACCATCGGGAATATTTCCGTAGGCCGTTAGCAGAATTACCTCGGTTTCAGGATACTTATTTTTTATTTCTGAGGTGAAATCAACTCCACTACCGTCGGGAAGTTTTACATCACAAAGCACCACGTCAACAGCGTGTTTTTCAAGCTTTTTTAGTCCCGTTTTAAGGTCGGGTGCTTCAATAACATCAAAGCCTTCGCCCGCAAGTATTCTTGCAAGTAATGAACGGAGTTTCTCTTCGTCGTCAATAATTAGTATTGTGTTCAAGCAAGTACAAAGTTATCTCAACTTGGTAGTTAAATCAACGCCGCAAAACATATGTTGTCATCAAGGGGACTTGCAATGGCTCAAAATTTACTGATTTGGGCAACAATACCTGAAACCTTTTTCCTTGCCAAAAGGGTTTTTTTGATAGTATGATGTAAATTTTTAATAATCAACGAATTAAAGTAATAGTACCGGAAACCGTTTTTATCCGTCGTTCGTTAGATACAAAGCGGATAATATACCCGTACACCCCTTCGGGGACGGCAACCCCTTTATAGTTTCCATCCCAACTGCATGGGGTGTTGCAGCCGTTGTTGCAGTTACAATCATAAATAATCTCACCCCAGCGATCGTAAATGCTCATACTGTATGAGCGTGAACCGCTGGTTATGGGGGCAAAAACATCGTTTATGCCTCTGCTGCTTATGGGGCTAAAAGCCGTAGGGATGAAAAATGTAAAAGGGTCACTAACTGTAATTTCCGATGTTGCGGTATCCTTGCAGCCGTTAACACTTGTAGCCACTAAACGTATTACAAACTTTCCTGTATCAAAGAAAGTTTTTTGTACATCGTTATAGTTTGCTTGCTCTACACTGTCATCTTCACCTAAAAACCATTTAAAAGTGATTGCGCCGGTGCTTGAGTTTATAAATGATACTGGCTCTTCTACCAATTTAACTTCACCGGGTGATGTGTAAAATGACGCTGTAGGCAGGGCAAAAACATCAACGGCGTTGCTTAGTAATACTGAATCAGAACAACCAAGGGAATTTTTAACCCTTAAAAATACATTGTACATGCCACTTTGTGTTAACTGGAACGTGGCATTTGTTGATTGTGCAGTGTTGTTGAAGCTTGAATTATATATCCGCCAATTATTTTGGGTAGAATCGTGGTTTAGTGATAAGTCGGTTGCTATAACTAACAAAGGCAAACATCCACTTGTTGTGTCAATTGAAAATGCAGCTATGGGCGATGGCAATACCTGTGCAGTTATTGTATCGTTTGCTTGGCGCGCGCAGTTGTCGCTGACATTAATTGTGTATTGGTAGGTGCCTGATGTGGATGGTTGCAGTATAATATTCTCAGTAGTATCTGAGGGGCTCACCGCGTTACCCTGCCAGCGAATTCGGTAAGTACTTCCGCTACCACCTGTAATTGCGGCAGATAAAAGCAAGGGCTGGCCCAAACACAACGTAATGTTTTTGGGGATATTTACGGATATAGGCTGCGGAAGCGTTATTGGAACAACAATACTATCGCGTTGTGGGGTTGAGCAGTTATCATCAGCCACCAGCAAAAGATTGAAACTGCTATCGGGCTGAATAACGATGGTTGCAGCTGTATCAGTAGTATTATCGGGGTAAATCCATGTGAAGCTATATTTGCTGCTGTCTCCGCCTGTTGCATTGGCTGTTAATTGTGTGCTTTCCTGATAGCAAAGTAGTGTTTTGCCGGATGCCGATACAGTAAGTGGCTGGCGAACATTTACATAAACAGTAACACTGTCGGTGTAATTAGTGCAATTATCAGTTAGCAAAAGGGTGTAGTAGGTGGGTGTTTGTATAGATGAAACAGTGTAGTTTTGTCCTCCTACACTCACATTGTCGGGTTGTTTCCAGCTGTATGAATATTGATTGGGCTTGCCTCCGTTTCCATTACCTCTCAGCGTTAATGTTTCTCCAATACAAACCGTAGTATCTGTAAATGATGTACTTGCCTTAATACTATCTAATAAAGTAACTGTAATAAAAGCACTATCATTATTTACAGTACAAGCATCACTTAAAACAGCTTTATAAACTGTAGTTGTAGTTGGTGTAACTGTTTCCGTAAACCCGTTTCCAATCCAACTGCCATCATCTGCCGTCCACCGTATTTGGTAGGTGTTGCTGTTGCCGCCCGTAGCGGTGGCACGCAATGCTGCCGTTCCGCCAACACATAATGTTGTATCAGGGTTTAAAAACACCTCTAAGCTGTCTCTTACCGTTATTGTTACAAACGCGGTGTCAGCAAGGCCATTAAATGAGTTAACAGCAATTACCCTGTAAGTAGTGGTTTGTGTTGGTGAAATGAGCTTTACTTTTCCTGTGCCAAGGCTATTATCCCACGTATATGTTATTTGCGAGGTGTCACACGCGGTTACAAATGCCTCAATTACTGTGTTCTGGCCTTTGCATAATGTGCTGTCGGGTGTTGTAGTAACGGTGAAAACATTATCAACCACCACCTTTACAAAAGCTGTGTCTGTCAATGATGAACTGCCGTCAGCCAGTATAACCCTATATGTAGTATTGCCGGAAGGGGCGGCTATTAAGGTTGATAGTGTGCCTAAAACAACGGAAGTATTTGAGCTATCTGCCCATTGGTAAACGTAATTTGCTGTATCGCAGCCATTGCCAAACGCTCTGAGCAGGGCTGTGTCACCTCTGCAAATTATGGTGTCGGGCGAGGTGGTAACAGTAAGCAGCGTGTCTATTTGAAGTGCAAATAAGGCTGTATCGTTTAGCGAAGTGCAACTATCGCCTACTATCAGTCTATAAGCAGTAGTAGTATTGGGTGCAACCGTAATGGTGTCACCCACAGATAATACTGTTGTTGAATCTTTTATTTGCCAGCGATACCAATAGGTTGAGTCTCCGCCTGTAACATTTGCAGATAAAAGTACTTGTTGCCCCCTGCAAGTTTGACTGATGCCGTTGATAACAGCTTGTAGCGACGGTCTTACTATTACCTTTACATAGTCAGTATCAGTAACTCCACAACCACTACTGTCGCTTATAATAATCCGGTATTCAGCAGTAGTATCAGGTTTAATTAAAGGTTGTCGGTTAGAAGTATCTTTAGCTGATAAGAAGTAGTTTGGTGGGCTCCATAGCCATCTGCTACCGCCTGTTGTTCCTAGTCTTATCTGTTGTCCCTTGCAAATAGTAATATCAGCGCCGGCATTGGCCGTATCTTTACTGTATATTAATAATCTAAGTGTGTCCCTTCTGAAAAAACTTTGCACCACCGGTTTTGTACTGATAATCCGTATTCGGTACTTTTCAGTTGTTGCAACGTCAAATAGCGGTAGTATTCCTCTTATGGTGCCTGTAGCAGTATCTTTTATCCTGCCCAATTCACGTTCGTTACCATCAAAATTGCCCGCACTATCGCTTAATTGTGCAATAAAAAAATTACCGGTATCGTACCTGCCTGTTTTGGTAAAAGGTATATCGAAGCTATCGCCCGCGCAATAAGGCCCGGGATTAACATTACCTCGGGTGATACTGTAATCAACTATTTTGGCAGTAAAAAAATTTTCGCTGGTATAGTTGCTGGTGTCCGCAATGTTAAAGACCGTAACTTTTGAGGTGAATCGACCTGTAATTACGCCATTTCCTTCCACATCTGCGGCTAATGAAGTGGTGGTGGTGGTGCCACCGGCAACTCCGCTACTGAACGCCCATAAAAAGTTGCCGAGGGTATCCATCTTTACTGCGTACATATTGAATGATGAAGGCACGTATGGAACCGATATGCTACCAAATGATGTGCTGCCCAATTGCAATATCCCGCCTAAATAAATAAAGCCGTTACGTATGTCTATTCCTCCTGCAGGCTGTGCAACTCCGTTGGCAGAAGGTACATCGTTTTTGGCCCACACAGGGCTTAAATTCTTATCAAAGTAAACAATGAAACTGTTTGATTTTAATACCAATGAGCTGACTGCTTTTAGCCCGATACCGCCAAAATTTACAGTATCTCTAAAAAAGCCTGTAACAATGGGCGAGCCGCTTGGGGTGGCTGTTATTCCTATAGCTCTGGTGTTGGTGTTATTAAAAAATTTTACACTGTCGCTGGGGTTTAGGGCTGAGTCTGTCTTTAGAATTTTAATCCCGGTATCAGAGTAGCTGATACTTGTTGATATAGTTCTTGCATCGTATAAGATATATAGGTTGTTTGTGGCATCTACAGCCATTTTTTCAAAAATATCGTTGGCGGTTATTGCCCCGTAATTAATAGCTTTAATGAATGCCCCGGAAGGGTTGTATTTAATCATTCCTATATTTTGCTGTAGTGGGCTTGAGCTTGTGTTTAGTGTTTGCGTAGTACCGCTGAAACCAATATCACCCCTAAAGCTAAATCCTACAACAATATTGTTTTGGTTATCAACCACAATTGAGCTTGGACCTAATGTGCCTGCATTTGATATGGGGCCAATGTCTTTAACCCATTGTATTGTGCCGCTACTATCATACTTGATAAGTGCACAATTTACAAGTGGCGCATAGTTATTGGTGAGGGAAAAGCTACCTCCAAAGTTTACTGTATTGTAGTAACGAGCCAGCACATAAACATTGCTTGCTGCATCAGTAGCTGCACTTACGTAGCTGCAAGAGGCTGTTGAAGAGCTTATTGTGCTTTGCGATGCCCATTTTATTTCACCGTCTTTATTGTACTTTATTAGTAATCCGTTGAATCCTGAGCCGCCTACTGTTTTTGTAAAAACGTAGGTTTTAGAAAAGTTTGAAATGGTAAATGTTGAAGAAAAGTCAGCAACCACAAAGTAGTTGTTGTTATTGTCAACGGCAATATCGTACGTACGCTCAACACCACTACCTTTTCCGGTTTCCAACCATTCACACTCTTGTGCTGTTAGCACACAAGGCAATGCTGCAAGTATAAAAAATACGTAATATGATAGAAGACGTAACATTATTGAGTATAACAAAGTTAGCAGTTTTTAGTTTTTAAAACTTTTTTACGCTTCCACTAAAAAAAGCCCCCTGTTTTCAGGGGGCTTTTCAATGCTTTACAGATTATTTATTAATAGTTTACAATTACCATTTTTTTGGTGTCAACCAATTGGTTGTCAACATAAAGGCTGTAGTTGTAGCTGCCGGCTTTTATGGTGCCTGCCATCACTTCAATTTGTCCGCTGCCTGTTTTTAGTGTGTACTCGGCCAATTGTTTGCCGTTTTCGTCCACTATTTTAAGTTGGGCGGCTTTTGCAGTTGCGGGTACGTAATATTTAATGGTAGTGCTACTGCCAAATGGATTGGGCTCGTTTTGGTACAATTGAGGTTGGTCGTTCAAAGTGCCTTGTTGGCTATTTTGTTTAATAGCTTCTTGTACGCAAGGCAAATTGCAAATACCATTCAATTTATCTTCCAACGATTTAATCCTGTTTTCAAGCGCAGTGTTTTGAGCCTTTAACTGTTCGTTGGCAATGGCCAATTCAGCAACTTTAGCATTTTCACCTGCTGGTTCAAGGGTTTCAATTTGCTTTTGTTGCTCTTGGATAGCACTTACCAATACTGGTATTAGTTCAGAGTAGCGCATCATGTAGGCACCTTTATCGTCTTTAGGAGTTACCACTACCTCGGGAACGATTTCCATCACTTCTTGTGATATGAAACCAATGCGGGTTCCGTTGTAACCGGTTTTCCATTCGTACGATACAGGGCGAAGTTTCATCACTTGCTCTAAACCGTAACCAAGATTTTTGATATTGGTTTTATAACGTCCGTCTGAAGTTGCAATGTAAGCATTCACGCCATACACATCTCTCCATGTGTCAAACGGACTGTTAATACCTAAGTCAAAAGCAGGTGCCCCTACCGGTGTTGGTACAACATTGCCGCTCACGGTTAGTCTATCTGTGGGAGCATTTGTTCCAATACCTACAAAACCATCATCGCGAACAAACATCAAGCTGTTAAACGCTGCATCGTTTACTTCTAATGCCGATGTAGCTGCTGTATTACCGGCACCAATAACAGAGAGCCTTGAGTTAGGGCCAGCAGTTCCGATACCCACATTACCTGCCCAAGTAATACGCATACGTTCAAAGAAGTTAGTATTGGTATTATCTCTTGCTCCAAAAATAAGAGAGTTGTTTCCAAAACCCGGAGGGCCTGGGGTAGCATCTTGCCATGAAATAAGCCCTGAATTTGGTACTGTACCTGTGGGGTCTTGGGTAAGGCCGAAGTTTACAGCAGCGAAATCCCATTGAGTGCGTAATCCTGTAGAAAGCACTCCCGGAGGGCCTGCAAACGGAACACGGTCACCTAATGCGCTCCAACGGTTTCCAACGGCAGGGGGAGCTAATGCACCTTGCGAAACTTGTGCAATATTACCGTCTTGAACATGGAATTTTACTAATGGAACAGGTGTACCAACTCCTATATTACCAGCCCAAGTAATACGCATACGCTCAAAGAAGTTGGTATTGGTATTATCCCTTGCTCCAAAAATTAATGGGTTCGTCCCTGTAAATGGTGGGCCAGGGGTCGCATCTTGCCAAGAAATTAAGCCAGCAAAAGTTGGTGCGCCAATTGGGTCAAGGGTAAGACCTACGTTTATTGCTGCAAAATCCCACTGTGTGCGTTGGCCTGTTGAAATTACGCCCGGAGGGCCGCCGAATGGAATACGGTCTCCCAATGCACTCCAGCGGTTGCCGGGTAATGGAGGCGAAAGTATACCTTGTGATACCTGAGCAATGTTGCCGTTTTGTACGTGCAATTTCACCTGTGGATTGGGTAAGCCAATACCCATGTTGCCGTTACCCAAAATGGTGGCATACTCGCGGGTTACTAAACCGCCCGGAAGTCCTGATACCCCTGAGAAAATAAGGCGGTTGGTTGGGAAAGCAGCCCCGGGCACCGTGAAGTCTTGAAATTGTAAATTCAAGTCTCTTTGTGCACCTGCAACCCTGTCAGTCAATCCCACATTGGCGGCAAAATTTTGCCAATTAAAGCGGCTACCTACAAAGTTATCACCGGCGGGGTTGGCATTGTTTATTTGTCGCCAGCCGTGGGTAACCCAAGTACCTATAGGTGCACCAAACGGGCCACCTAAGGTTATGCCCGTGTTACCAAGGTAATTAATGCTGCGCACAAGCGTCGCAGGGTCGCCATTACCCACTTCAAAAATTCGAGGGGCACCTGTAAAGTTGGGTACTCGCAAAAAGTTGTTGGGCTGCCATATAGCGCCATCCCATAATAATGATTGCCCAAGTGCAACTCCTGGGGGTACAACTCCGCCCGGAAATGGTGCAAAGTTTAGGTTACCTAATACATCCGTTGTTACAATGTTTATGGGACCTCCTGTGGCTAAGCTGTTAATTCTCACAGGACCATTAACATGAAAATCCAAACCTGCGCCCACAACAGGAACTCCGATACCCACAGGGTTGGAGAAAATTGTTTGTGCGTTGATGGTTGGTGATAATGAAACCGCTATTGCTATTGCAATAGTTTTAGCACTTCGCCGCAAAAAAATATTGCGTTTAATGCTTAATGATAGTTTGTTTTGTTTCATGACAATTGGTTTTAGGTTTGATTTAAGTAAAGCATTGATTGTCATATAAAAATGATAGCGTAAGAAAGTTTTATTTTTTATGTCATTTTTTGTAAAGTGCTGTAAATCAGTTTTAAAATATTAATTAATATAGCCTTACTAACATTTGTTAATACACTTTGTAGCAAGTTAATAATAAGGCAGTTAGAAGTTGTTTTTTGTAATTCATTTAAGCCCTGCAATAGTTTTAGCAAGTAATAAAACACTGAATTTATTAGTCTTTGAAGGTTTTTCGTATAGTGTGCCCAAGTTTTTATAGTTACTTCAATTAAGTGATTATGAGATACTATAGCGCACAAAAATGCTTTTGTATATCTGGGGTTATTTAATTGTCTATTACTTTTATCTCCATGTATAATCTGCTATTCTGTGTTTTAATAAAAATATTTTATGTATAGTATTTAAAATATAAATAAAAACTTATCAAATCGTCCAAGCAAATTTGCATCAAAAAAATAAGCTTGCGATGAAACGTATTACAGTAGCAAAGGGAGACGGTATAGGGCCTGAAATTATGGATGCCACGCTTTCTATTATCAAAGCGGCGGGTGCCCAAATTATTGTTGATGAAATTGAAGTGGGAGAGAAGGTATATTTGGCAGGCAATACCAGCGGAATATCGAAAGAGTCGTGGGACACTATCCGGAGAAATAAGGTTTTTCTTAAAGCCCCCATTACAACACCGCAAGGTGGCGGTTACAAAAGTCTTAACGTTACTACCCGAAAGTTTTTGGGACTTTATGCAAACATACGTCCTTGCATGAGCTTGCACCCTTTTGTGAGCACAAAACACCCACTGATGGACATTGTGATTGTGCGTGAAAATGAGGAGGATTTGTATGCAGGTATTGAACACCAGCAAACGGATGAGGTGGTGCAATGTTTGAAGTTAATTAGCAGGCCGGGTTGTGAAAAAATTGTTCGCTATGCGTTTGAATATGCAAAGCAATATGGTAGGAAAAAGGTGACTTGCTTCACAAAAGACAATATTATGAAGCAAACAGACGGGTTGTTTCATGAAGTGTTTGATGAGATTGCTCGAGAGTATCCTGAAATTGAAAACGAGCATTGGATTATTGATATAGGAGCCGCTAAAATGGCTGATACTCCTGAGGCATTTGATGTGATAGTGATGCCGAACTTATACGGTGATGTGCTGAGTGATGTTGCAGCACAAATTGCGGGCTCTGTTGGGCTTGCAGGCTCTGCAAACATTGGTGAGGAGTGTGCAATGTTTGAGGCCATACATGGGTCGGCACCGCGCAGGGCTGGGCAAAACGTTGCAAACCCCTCGGGTCTTTTACAAGGTGCTATTCAAATGCTTACCCATATCGGACAGGCCGATGTTGCTGAAAAGATTCAGAACGCATGGTTGAAAACAATAGAAGACGGAATACACACCTACGATATTTATAAGGAAGGGGTGAGCAAACAAAAGGTGGGTACAAAGGAATTTGCAGAGGCGGTAATCCAAAATTTAGGACAAGTGCCCAAACAGCTAAAGGCAGTTAGTTACTCGGCAGAGAGTACACTAAACCTGCCTAAATACAAACGGAAAGGTCCTAAGAAAAAAGAATTAGTAGGGGTTGATTTGTTTGTTCATTGGGGAGGTGACGTGAATGGGTTGGCTGAAATGGTTGAAGGGATTGAATTGGAAAACGTGAAACTAACCATGATTACTAATCGGGGTATTAAAGTGTATCCTGATGGTTTCCCTGAGACATTTTGCACTGACCATTGGCGATGCAGGTTTAAGCCCCACGAAGGTGAAGTGCTTACTAAAGAGCAAATAATAACCCTGCTTTTACATGCGCACGCTAAAGGGGTGGATGTAATAAAAACGGAGAACCTATACAATTTTGATGGAAAACCAGGCTTTTCTCTTGGGCAAGGACAATAAACTTAACAAACACTACAATGAAGTTAAAACTAATTAAAGGCAGGTTTGAAAAGAACGACGCTGTTGAGTTACTTACCCAGTTAATACAGGTAAAAATTAAGTTTCATGAGAATAAAATTCAAAATAGCCAGCACGAAGAGGATATTAAAATGCGTGAGCAACGTATTAAGCAACTGCAAAAGGATTTTGATGAAGCAAGGCAGTTAATTCTGGCGGGTGAAAAATCGTTTGACTTGGAATCTGAAATACTAATCAACTGATATGAGAGTTAGAATAGCATTTGTAGTTTGTTGCATTGCAGCAATTTTTTGCATGGCATATTCATTTATTGTGAATGATGTTTCAACGGCTCAGTTATTAAAAACATCAGCAGTGTTGCTGTTGCTAACAGCCATCAGAACATTGCATTCAAGGTGGTGAGGTGGGCCAAAAGGGGTGAGTTAGCCCTGTATTTGTAAATATTTAAGATAAGTTCTGTTGTAGTTTATAACAGAACTTGTTGAATAATAAAAACATTGATAGCTAAAACCCTTTCCAGTTTTTGAAGAGGGTTTTTAATCTGTGTTTATAAGGAAAAGTATCTCGAAGTTGTAATAGTATTCTCCAATTTTTAGGAAATTATTTAATGCGCGTTTATGACTCAATAATATTGAGGGACCTGCTTTAAACCATATCCAGTCTATTTTTACGCCTAATTTAGGATTATAGGTGAAATGGAACTTTGAAGGTAGTTTTTGAGGAAATAACCCCAGATATGCTACAGAGTTATCTAATGAAAAATAGTTGTGCCTGATGCCTGTATGGGCGGTTACAGAAAGCCAAAATTGGAAAAATGCTCCCAAAGTAATATCAGTGCCATAGTAAGAGCTAAATTTTTTATTTTTTGTGTGATAGTTTTGGATTAGAATTCCCATTTTAGGCATAATACCGCTTATGAATGTTTCTTGACCGGCGGCTGTTCCTAAATAAAAATCTAACGTCTTATTTCTTGAAAAATATCGTGTTTGCGAAATGGCATCAATTTGAATCAATAAGAGAATAGTAATAATTATAGCTTTCATTATCTTTATACTCGCAATGTGGCGTTAATCAAATTTCCTCAAGCCGTTTAATGGCTTTTAGAATTTTACCTCTGTTTTTAGCAGTTTTTACAAACGTTGGCAGTTTCCACACCAATGAATATTTACCCCCTTCGGGTGCTTCACGTAGCTTTGCTCCAACATATTGTTTCAGGTAGGCAAGGTGTTCAAAATTGTATGCCCAAAAAACGTGATTATCAACGGGCATTTGCAGCCATAGCGGTAAACCAAGGTTTGGGTCTGTAGCTTGGTGACTATTTGAATATGCAAGTCTGTAGTTGGTTTCATACAAACGCTCTTGCTGACAGGTGCGGCACTTTATTTTCATTTTGTCCTGGTAAGTATCTACCAAGCGCTCTTCATCCTGTAATTGACTGCCGCAGTTGCCACATACCGTAGATACGGGGAAGATAATAACCGAACCTTGCCAGTTTTTATCGCGCAATGGTTTGTAACAGTTATTGCACTGAAACCTGAACCGTGATTCATCTCTACAAGGATGAGGAACGTAATATTTTGAAAGGGTTGATACTACAGCTGCTTGCTTATTACAGTGCGGGCAACGGACTAATACTTCTTTTGAAAGTGAAGCCAGGTTTACAAATGATTTATCTGCCCTGCTGTTTTTATTCATGTATGATTTAAAAGCGTTTTCAAAATCCAAATTTAAGTAAAGGCTACAAGGTATAGAAACACATTGTTTGCAATCAGTGCAAAACAAAAAAGGCGCAAACATTTAATGTTTGCGCCTTTTTGATAAAAGCACTTCTTATAATCTTATCAGTTATTTTCTGTGTATTTTTTAAAATTATTTAAGATGGCTTGCCATCCGGCTTGTTGCATTTCGGCAGGGTTCATGTTCTCAGGGTCAAATGTCTCCGAAACATCAGTGCCGTTTGCAGTGGCAGTAAACGTAACAGATACCTTACGACCATCGCCAAGAGTATATGCAATGTGTTTGTTTTCATCAACAATGTCGTAAACACCGGCAAAGTCAAAGCTCATACTACCGTCTTTTGCTGCCATTTCGTATGAAAAGGAGCCGCCAGCCCTTAAATCGTTTTCTGCTCTTGGGCAATGCCATTCTTCAATGGCGGTGTTCCATTGAGTAATATGTTCGGGCGAGTTCCAATATTTCCATACTTTTTCAAGAGGGGCATTAACAGTGGCTTGTACAGTAATTGCCTGGAGTTGTTGTTGGTTTTCCATAGTTCAGAAGTAATTAAATTTTTTATTCGTTTTGTTGGTACAAAGCTAAATCATAATATGAAATCGAATGGTGGCGTATTGCGTCAATAGTGGGGTGTAATTGCGAAATGAAACGATTTACTTCTTTTTTTTAGCCTTTTTAAGCTCTGCTCTGGCCAAGTTATCCAGTAAACGCAGGTGTACCACTTCGGTAATAAAATCAAGCGGTAGCGGCTGGTTATGAGGGAATTTTAGTGTCCCCTTGCCATCTCTGTATTGCACCACTTTCTTATTAAATACCTCATCTCCTTCAGGGACGGGATACATCCCTATATGTTCTTTCCATGCACTGTAAAAGATAAGCATACCTTCTTGTTTCAAGGCGGGCATGCTGTAGCTAATCAATTCCTTCGCATCGGGGGCGGCTTTGATAACAGTTGCCCTTATTTGTGACAAACGTTCAGCAACCTCAGGGGGAAATGCGGCAATGTATTCATCAACCGTTTCAAACTTAAGTTTGGGTGTTGGTTCCATACCTGTATAGGATTCTCTTACTGCAATATAAGCAATCTGCCTGTACTTTAAGCGGTTTGCTTGGCTTTATCATTGGCTATGGTACTGTGGTAAAAGCCATGCAGTTCTTCGGGTACTTGACTAATCATAAGCCTTTCAACATCGCTTTGTTGGGGTAGGGTAGCAGTGAGGTACTCAAACTCACCTACAAAATTCTGTACAAAAGATGTTTCGGTAAACCGCATCACGTTTTCGCGGTTGTTGCCGTTGGCAAAGCAGGTTAAATTGTAGGAGGTGCAAAGCACTGCGGTATCGTCTGTCAAAATGAACTTATAGTGCAGTTGTTCACCGTTTCTTGAAAAATAAAGACGGCCACCCGCAGCAATAAAACCATTCCAATCCAATGCTTCGGGGTGGTTGTTCAAGTAATCGTTGCGGGTAACAAGACTTACAGCAACCCCTTGGGCTAATTTTGTTAACAGCAGGTTGTAAATTTCACGGTCGGTAAGCCATGATACTGCCAACTTTATTGAGGTTTTAGCACCTTCAAGATGTGTAATAATGTGTGATTTTATATCAGAAAAGAATACGGTAGGCTCCATGTGCCAAATATACCAAGTTGGTTTTGCAATGCACACGTGTGTCGCAAATTCGATGGGATGGGGTTTAAAACCTCATCCTGTTGAGTTTATCGGTTGATTTATTTCACTTTCACCAGTTTATGTCCGTTCCAGCGGAAAAACTCAATACTGTGGTGAGTGATTTTCAGTTTCGGGGGTATGTTTGCGTTCTCGCTTTCAGTCTCTGTTTTTTCAGTGTACTCTCCTTCTTCGCTACTTACCTCACCGTTCTCTTCCCCGTTTTCTTCGGTCATTTCCTCTTCTGCGCTTTCGCTTTCTATTACCACCAAGTCTTCAATAGGGATGCCACAGTCGGCAGGGTAGGGAAATACATTTAATCCTCCTGTTTGATAGTTGAAGATGTTTTTTACATCACCGTTCGCCACTAATAAAACGTTGCCGTTTTCAAACCTAAATGGTAGATATACCACTTTACTATCGTACCAAGTTCCTTCGCCCGATGAAAAAGAAGATTCAATAACAGAAAGAGAGTCTCCGCAATTACCAACAAAAACATGAACATACGTACCGGGGCATTGGGCGTTGTAGAACTCAAGGGTAATCATGCCCTTAAGTTTTTTAAGCGCGCTGTTGGTGTAGTTTTCACTTACATTAACAAAATATGGGGTGTTGGTGAGAATTAATGTGTCGGTTTTTGATGAATCGCGACCACCGTCTTTAACTATATACGTAGGCTCCGACCATTGACCGTTCTCAATGTTTTTCCATATGTAATAATTGGTGCCGGTTGTATAGTCGGTGATATGAAATGGGATTACGTCCTCAAACTTTATATATCCTCTAAAATTAGAGTAATTCTTATCAATGTAGGAGTATGCCTCAATGTGATACCACTTTTGTTCTTGCGATTGCCCAACTTCCTTTATATAAATTGTTGATGCGGGAGGTAAAATACTGTAACTACTGTTGTTATCTGCCTTTGAGTACAATTTGCTGTTTCTGAAAACACTTATCGGGTTTAGCGTAGCATTTTCATAGCCGCCGTTGCCATGATAATGTTCAAAATAGGTTTCGTGTTGGGCAGTAAGCACAATAGGGAAGAATCCCAAAATAATCAGGCTTAGTAGTTGTTTCATTTTGTGGTGTTTAAGCACAAAATCTATTCCGCATTTTGGGTGTTATTTTCCAACGGTGATTGCCAATGTTGCATAAAACGACCTGCCGTCAGACGGGATGATACCGGGGCCGGGGTAGCTCTCAGCCCTACGGGTATAGTACCTTGCATCTAACAGGTTGTTGCAGCTGATTTCGAGACTGAAAATTTTATGGTTGAACGATGCCGAAACATCCACAACTTGATAGCTTTTTATCACTCCTTCAACCGCTGTAGAAGTAAGTGTGGCGTTGGTAGCATCAGAATAGTGCTTGCCTGTGTAGGAATATTGCAGCGAAAGCCCCGCTTTTTTGCGGTGGCGGTAGTTTAATCCCGTACGCACCATTACAGGAGGCACCATCTCTACCTTGTTATTGGCAATGGTATTGTCTTCGGTTTTTATGTAGCGGGCATCAATAAAGGCACCGTTTACAAATACGTTTAGCTGGTTGGTTTTATCGTAGGGGAGGTTGAATACCCGCCACACATTCAGTTCGGCCATTAATTCCACTCCAAGGTTGCGGGCATCGGCAATGTTGGTTCGGTAACGGTAATCAATAAACAATGGCGGACGGTCGGCACGCAGCACTTGCCCTATGCGGCCTTTATAGTAAATGTAAAAGGCAGTTACTTCATAGGTAAATAAACCGGCGCGGTTACCTCGTATGCCCATATCAGCAGTGAAACCCTTTTCATCTTGTATGGCTGTATCTACAATAAAGTTGGGGTTGGTAACACGCAAGTCAGAAAAGTTTATCGCCCGATAGTTTTGCGAAGCATTGGCATACCACTCAGTGTTTTTTGATAATTTATACTTAGTTCCAATGCCTGCAATCACAAAGCTACGGGGTCGCTGCATTTTATCGTATATGCGGTTATCAACTATCAGGTTTCCCGCAGCATCAAACACTCGTTGCTTGTAATACCCGTCAGAGCGGGTTTGGATATACTCATACCGAACCCCGGGGGTAATGGAGAAACGAGGGTTGATGTTAAAGATATTCTCTAAAAACACTGAGGCATTGTAATTGGGAAAGGTATAGTCGCTGTTTTCGAGGTTTTGCGGGTTGAGGTAGTAAAAATCAGGACCGCTACCATTATTCCCGTCGCCCTGCTTGTTGGTGGTTTGACCGTAGTATAATCGGTATCCCAACACTCCTGTATGCTTTGTTTTGCCTGTTCGGTAATGTTGCAGCCAACGTCCTTCGTGGCCTATGTTAGTAAACTTACCGTCAATAAGGGTGCGGTTTTTGCCGAAATCAGCCACATTAATCCGTTCTAAATTGCCCAATGATTGCCTGCTTGCCAACAGTCCGAAGGTTCGCCAATTAAGTTGTGTATTCTCTGATACTTTATAATCCACCTGCCACGCGGCCAGTTTCCAGCCAATGCTGAACCAGTTGCGGTTACGCACCGATTGGCGGGCATCTTCGGCAAACATAGCATCTGTTAATCCGCCCGGTTGTTGGGCAAGGTAATCCATAAAAGTAAACTCAAACGTTTGGGTGAGTTTGCTGGTGGTTTTCAATTCCAACCTGGCATAGGCCGTGTTTGAATAAAATCCGCTGTTGGGCCGCCAGCCATTGCCTTGCTTGCGTTGGTAAAAAGTATAGTAATTAAGTTTACCGTTGGCTACAGTGCCACCCACGCTGTTAAAACTCCCGAAATAACCGAAAGAGCCCAGCGTTTGCCTTGAGGTTACTTCTACTTTTTTATCAGTAGCCCCCTTTTTCATCACAAAATTGAGCAGGCCGCCAAATTGGGTACCGTATTGCAACGATGCTGCCCCGCGCACAATTTCTATCCGTTCTAATGCTTCTGTGGGAGGAGTGTAGTAACTTTCAGGGTAGCCCAGGGCATCGGCACTTATGTCGTACCCGTTTTGCCTTGTATTAAAGTTTGAGGTTCGGTTGGGGCTTAATCCTCTGCCGCCTATACCTAATTGCAAGCCCACAGCATCGCTTTCCCAAATGTTTAGCCCTGTAATCTTGCTATACACTTGGCGGGGATTGTTGGTGCTAAGGTTGGCAGTGATGTCTTTAAGCACTACTACCTCTGTTTTTTTGCCTTCGTATATGGCAGTTCCTTCAATGCCCTTTAGTCGTTCAATGCCGAAAGTCCGTTCGGCTTCGTGTACAATTTCAACGGTGCTTACATCAGTGCTCAAGTCTTTCATTACTACTGTTAGCGAAAGTTGCTCAGTGGTTAAACTAATAGTAGTTCGTTGTATGTTTTTGCCGAATGTGTAAGTAAGCAGGGTATAATTGCCGTAAGGAATTTTATTTAACGTGAACGTTCCATTAGCTGATGTTGAGGTGGTGAAGCCCGTATTTTCCAACGCCACCACGCCTGCCTCTATCGTGGTACTATCTTCATTAAGCAAGCGTACTTGTATAGTTCCCGTTTGGCCAATAACAGAAATAACGCTTAGTAGCGCAACAACAAATACTGCTATTTTAATCCTAATCTTCACTTTGTCTCGGCAAGCCTTTCATCAAAAGGTAAAATCCATTCTTTATGTCCCCAACTGTCTTTCACTTTGCTCAAATCAACGGTTGGGTTTATCAACAGTTGGCTTTTTCTGCTATTAAGGGTTACGTAAACTTCTGCCCGTACTTGGGGTTGGTAAACACCTTCTTTTTCGTAATACCCGGCTAAAAACTTGGCGTATTGCAGTATCATATCGGGCTGCATAGCCATTTGTTTTTCTTGGTGGTCGCTTAAAAAAAAGCTGTTAAACACTTCGCCTTCTTTGCCTGTTTTTGTGTCTTTTACAAAAAAGGTAGCCGTGCCTGCTTTTTCCATCAGCATCACCCGCCAGCCAAAGCGGTAACCTTCTTCCGTCCAAAACATATTGCCGGGGTACAATACATACCGCCACGGAAACAATAGCTGAAAGGCAAAGTACACGCACAGTGCCGGCAATAGTAGCTTTTTGTGCAGGAACGAAGGCGCAAAGGTAACGTTACGTTCTGTTTTTTCAGGTGTTTTGAAGAGACGTGTTATTGCTCCCATCCAACGCAAATGCCATTGGTCGCTAAAAAAAATTAGAGTGCCGCCAATCATTACCAATGGGAACACCCCGATTTGGAATAAAATACCCGTTACAGCATGGAAGAATACCACAGCAGCGTATGCCCAAACGCGGGTAGGTTTATACAACAGCCAAAAAACGATGGTGCAATCGTACAGCATCCCTACCCAACTAAAGATGTAGGGGGTGTATTTCCAAGCGAATAAAGGGCCCAATACGGGTAAATCATACGATGCGGGTAGCCATATTTTAAGCGGCAAAGCGTGCAATAACCAATCGCTGTTTATTTTGGCTAATCCGGCATAGGTGTAAACAATAGCTGTTTGCAGCATTATCACATAAATACACCATGCGGGAACATGGGTGGTTTTTAGTGAGGGTTTGCGAAGTATATCCAGCGAAAAATAACGGTGGGCGGGCAGCACTGCCAGTAGCAGGCACGCAAGGCTAACGTAGTAATAGTGGTTGAGGTAGTAAGTGAGGTCAATAAGTTCTGTATAGGTGAACAACAGAAATTGTACCCAAGCCGCAATTCTATAAAACAACCCAAGTGTTACTAATATTGATGCAAGCAGCAATGCTATGTGGATTGCATACAATGCTTCGGGAGGCGCAACCTCTATGAACTCAAAGCCAAAGTATTTAAAATGTAGTTTAGGGGTGATGTAGTGGTCTTCAATCCATCCCAGCGCCATGAAGCGTGTGGTGCTAAATACCATACACAGCCCGAAAATTACTCTGAAAGCAGCCAATGGCGCAATGTGCGTGGAGCCTTGCCACGCCGAAATACTGTTTTTTATGTAACGGGCGATACTAATCGCCATCTCCGCTGCTGTATGTAATGGCTATACCCAACAATGATGAAAGGTCGCTCTTAAAAAAGCGGGTCATCTTTTGGTATTCAGTATGCAGGGTATCAATGCGCTCGTTTTCAGTTGATACCAATGTGGAGAGTATTTCGCTATCAGCAAATCCTTTATTTACATTGTTAACTGCGCTAAGCTGCTTAAGTGTTTCTGTTTTTAGCGCAGCACCCCCAGTTACTTTATCAAGGTAATCATCAAAACCTATTCCATCGGTACCGTTGGCACCAATACCTCGCCACATCTGCTCCACGGCTTTAAAATGTTCTTTGATGAATTTAATGGATTGGCCGCTGTAATAGGCTTCGCAAAGGTGGGGTTCAGGTTGTGCTTGGCCGGCACGTTTGCCGCCCGGTACAGCAATCTTAAAGTTCTTTATTGCCTCAAAGCTTTTTACAAACTCATTGTAAAGCATTGATGTAGGGCTTCCTGCTGATTTATCGGTGTTTGAAACAAAAGCATTGCGATAGGTAGTCCAACCGGTGTTGTTTTCATCTGCCCATATTTTAATATCCGCGATTACTTTTTGCAGGTATTGTCTCCGGTTTGGGGAGGCGGTAAGCGAATCTAAGGCGGTTGGGGTAAATAACAAATACTCAACGGTTAGTAACCCCCTGCTGTCACGCCTAAAATCGTCAAATTTAAAATCGGCAGCAGCAATGCGGTTTTCTACAACCCCTACATTCACAGGCCATGTGCCAATATTTTCGTTTACCATCCCGAAAATCGGTTTTTCACCCGGGCCGTAATTAAATGAATTACAGTACAACCAAGCAGTGTAAGAATTTGTCCAAGCTGTTTGGGTAGCGTGCAAGGTGGTTGTGTTTGGGGTTGAGATTAGTGCATCGGCTGCGGAGCTAAGTGCATCTGTAGCCGTTTTCATCTTTCCCCAGTAGGGGATAATAATGTTATCGGCAAAGTTTTCAAGCAGTAACTTACGGTCAAATGCGCCCGCTGAACCACCGTCGTTATTATCTTCTTTACAAGCTGTGGTAAGCAGTATCGGTAGTGCAATTACCGGCAATAATATCCTAAAAGCTAATTTCTTATAATTCATTGGTGTTTAAACAGCCCATCCCATTAGGAATAACCTAACGGGATGGAATTTAAAAGTGCAAAAATATAATTAACGTCCTTGAACTGAAATCCAGTTTTGTTTAAAGTCGTTCATCTCAGCATCAGTAAAACCATACACAGCTTTTATTTTAGCTAACGCTTGTGTTATCCTTTGCAATTCTGAAGCGCCTTCAGTAATAAATTTATATACTGTAGCATCTGCATTCGCAGGAGCGTTTAGCAGTGCAAGTATCTCATCAATTTGTGCATCTGTAATTTTGCGGTGTTGCTGAGCAATTGCCTTAAATCCGTGTATAAAACCAATGGCTTCTCCCAAATCATGCAAACCACCTGAAAGAGTTGTTACAGGAGGGTTGGTAGTTGAGAACTTGGTAATTGCAGCATAGCCATAGTTAACAGCGGTAGCCATCAAGCCTTTTTCAATGTTTAGTTTTATTGCTGCCACTGCTTCGTTTTTCTCTGTATTATAATCTGCTCCTGCTTTTACGGCGGCTTGCAACTTCAAAAAGTTTGCTTTCATTTGGCCATAAAAACCGGCACCATCGTTTTTATCACGACGGGCCATATATAATGCCAATAACGCATCAGGGCTATTTGTGTTTGCAGCAGTATTGGTATTTGGAAAAGCAGGGCTTGCGCCTACTATGCTTATCATTTTATCAACAGCCGCTTGGGTAAGCGTGCCTTCGCTTACTGCTACAAGGTGGTTATACAATGCAGCCGCATACAATCCTTTTTCAATTTCTTGCAAGTTTTCTTTCGCTCCTTTGTCAACCAAGCGGTTACCAAATGAGCCTCCTTTGGTTGCAGTGGCGCCGTTTGCAGGGTCGTAAGCATTGCCGCTTGCCGCCACCATTGCAGGGAACCAATCGTTTTCGATGCGGGTAATGTAGTATGTACCCGTAACACTTTTAAGGCTTGTTGTTCCGGTGTTAAATTTATCTTTAAGAGTCGCAAGGTCCAGTGCAGTTGTGCCGCTCTCAGCAGTTTTCATGTAAGTGCTTAAACCGCTAAGTTGGGTTTTAAGAGCTGTTTCAGTGGTTACGTTTGCAGCATAATCAGCGGATACATAGCTTGAAGGAATGGATAGTGATGCTTTTGTATCGTTTGAATCATCGTCTTTTTTACAAGAAGTTGCCAAAAGTAGGCAAGCAGCTAATACGCTTAGTAACCCTGTTTTTTTATTCATTGCGTTGATATTTAAATAATTGTGTTTTATGTGTTTTTTTTGTGGCCGCAAACTTATGTTTATTTAGATTAATTCCAAATTAATTTTTCGTTACATACAAGCACGAGGGTTTTAAAGCTAAATGGGTTTAGGTGATAACCTGCTGAAAGTAAAAAAGGTGCAAGTATTAGTTGCACCTTTGGATTGTTTATAATTAGTAAGAATGAATCTTACAATTGGTTGCAATTTCTGTAAAATTTGTGTCATATTTTGTCATTTTTTCAATTAATCTCGCTTGGAAACGCTGTAAGCACCGCTATTTCTTATTGTCAGTCAAATGTCATATTTTTTCTTAGAACGTTTCTAAACAACTAAAATGCGTACTTGCCCTTGGATTGTTTAATAATTAGTTTGTATGAATAAAATTCCTGTTTGTTCCCCCGCATTCGGGGGAGGCCTTCTGATACTGTTAAAAAATTACCTCACTACCATTTGCACTTTTGCTAAGCCGGGTGTGTAGCTGCTTTTATTACTCAGTTTTCACTTAAGTAGTTTACTTTATGGAATGGTTTTACAAGGGCCTTTCAGGCTTGTTGTTGCTTGTTTATTTGTTGATTATCGGCAGGTACCTTAAGAAACACAAAAAGCAGCAAGAAAGTGTTGGAGCGGCGATGCTTTCAAATAATACTGCGACTGTGCTATTGGTTATCACTCTTTTGGGTTTTGTGGTGCCGCAAGGCTTGTATGTTTTTACTAACTTATTGGATTGGGCCACTATCGTTACTTCAACAGCGGTTCGTTTTGCTGGACTGTTTATTTACCAGTTAGGGTTGGTATTGTTTTTTACTTCTAACGAGAGTTTGGGTAGTAATTGGTGGAGTGCTCCTGAAATTGGTCGCAATCCGCATTTAGCCAAAGAAACTATATACGGTTATATGCGGCATCCTATTTATACATCAGTATATATTGTATTGATTGGCTGCATGATGGTATCAGGCAATTGGTTTATTGGTGTATGTTCGATATTACCCTTTACCGCGCTGTGCATAATAAGGATTCCGATTGAAGAAAAAGTGTTGCAGCGCAAAATGGGAGACAGCTATGCCGATTATCGTATAGCTACGGGGCTTTTCTTGCCAAAATTTTTCAATAGGGGTAAGTAGTGTTTATTTTGATTTCAAGTCGGCTTTGCTTAATCTGAATTGTAACGATAGCGAGGGGATTATCGTGAAGCCTTTGAACGAAAAGGCTTGGTCGTTCAGCAATTTGTAAGTACCGTAGTTTTGGTAAAAAATCGACATGGCAGGCACTATATACACATATTTATAACCTGCTTTTATGTTTGCAAATCCGCCAAAGGATAAAAAGCTCTCTATATTTCTGCTTCCAGTCACCGGAATATTGTTGTCGTCAAAAATCTTGTCTGGCAAGGTAGTGTACACAATACGGCTGTATGCGGCCGCCGCCCCAAATGAAAGACTTCCGTACTCCTCTTCATTACCAAAGGACACGCTAAAGATTATAGGCAGCAGTATGTCGCTTCGTTTAAAATCGTAACCCAAGCGACTTTGCAACTCGCTAAAAAAAGAGGGCAGTTTATAGTTTTGCCATGAGTATTGCAACGCAATGCTACCGTATACCCTATCGGCTTGTTTTTCGCCCACCTGTCCTGTGGGGCCTAAAAATTGGTATTGTGCAGTAAAAGCATTGGCTTTTCCAGCTCTTTTGTAGCCCAATTCAAAACGATTGGCAACACCGGCACGTAGATAAAAATCGTATCCACTGCCAAAAGGGTCAACGGCAAATACGGTGGCCGCCTTATTTACTCGGTAAAAATTTTCATCCAAGGTTATACTGTCTTTATTGGCAAGGTCTTTAACATTTTCTTCAACAATATCAGCCATTAAACCAATTGTGCGAGTGGGCAGATTGGCCGTGTATGACATACCTGCAACAATATTTCCTTTTGGGGTAACTTTTGCTGATTGATTAATTGTGCGAGGTGCGGCACAGGCAGCAAATATAAAAGGTATTAGGCTTATAAACAGGCTTTTAGGTTGTATGTTCATACAGGTGCGTAAGTTGTTAAATATAGAAGTAGTTTTGTGCCAAGGGCAATAGTATTTTGCAAAGTTGCCGAATAATATTTTTTTTGTGCAATGGGTGCCGTAGTTTATTCCATTTTTCTCCCGGTTTTATACCTTCTTTCGCTGTTGCCTTTTTGGGCACTATACGGTATTTCTGATTTCTTGTTTTTTGTAGTTTACAGGATTGCCGGTTACCGCAAGAAGGTGGTGTACCAAAACCTTAAGAACTCATTTCCGGAGAAAAGCGAGGCTGAGTTAAATGCCATTATGTATAAGTTTTATGCGTTTTTCTGCGATTTGATTGTTGAGACGCTTAAAACCTTAACAATTGGGGAAAAGGCGTTACGCAAACATATTTCTTTTGATGATCCTTCGTTGTTTGAAAAGTACAGTAACCAAAAGCAAAGTGTGATTATTGTAATGGGGCATTTGGGAAATTGGGAGCTTGGCGGTGCAAGATTCTCGTTGCTACCCTACCACAGGTTGTATGTGATTTATCACCCGTTGAGTAACAAAAATTTTAACAACTTAATTGTTCATATGCGTACAAGGCTGGGCAACCGCCTGTATGCCATGAGCGAGGTGCTGCGGGGAATGGTAAGAGACAGGGGAGAGTTGACGGCCACGGCTTTTATTGCCGATCAAACCCCACAACCCAGCGGTGCTTATTGGACCACTTTTTTGAACCAAGATACACCTGTGTTTACCGGTACAGAAAAGATTGCTCAAAAGTTTAAATATCCCGTAATTTACCTTTCGATTAAGCGGCCTAAGCGCGGAAAATATACCATGGAATGTGAACTATTGGTGGAGAAACCCGAACTTACGGCCGAGAACGAAATTTCGGAATTACACACAAAGCGGCTTGAAAAGGATATTATTGAAAATCCTGAGATTTGGCTGTGGACGCACCGCCGCTGGAAACACAAAAGAACTAATTGATTTACAATATATTTGTAACAAATTTACAGAATGAAGATTGGTAACGACCTAATACTGGCCACCAAAAAATACGCTAAGGAAGATAGGAAACAAAGCTGGATACATACTGTATCAACTTTTTCATTGTTAACTGCCTCGTATGTTGCAGGTATTTACCCTTCGCATTGGGCCGTACAGTTGTTTTTTGGCACCTTATCGGGGCTGATACTTGCCAGAGCATTTATAATTTACCACGATTACCTGCACAACACTATTCTTAACGATTCATTTGTGGCCAAAGTTATGTTTACCTTCTTTGGTTTTCACATGTTGGCACCAGTGAGTGTTTGGCGCAGGTCTCACGATTATCATCACCAACACAACTCAAAACTATACTCGTCAAGTATTGGTTCTTTTCCCATAGTTACCAAACAAAAATTTTTGGAGGCATCAAGAAAAGACCGGTTGATATATTTGTTTATTCGCCATCCGCTTACACTACTAACCGGATATATATTCACCTTTGCATACGGCATGTGCGTGCGTACATTATTGCGCAGCCCTGATAAACATTGGGATGCAATCCCGGCTCTTTTATATCACTACGGTATCTTTTTTGGTGTTTTTTACCTGTTTGGATGGCAAAGTGCCGTGCTTGGGTTTTTATTACCCAGCTTAATAGCCGGTGCCATGGGCTCTTACCTGTTTTATGCACAGCACAACTTTCCTACGGCCACATTCCAAGATGCGCGTAATTGGTCTTACATTGATGCTGCTCTCAATTCGTCAAGCTTTATGAAGCTTAGCCCTTTGATGAACTGGTTTACGGGTAATATTGGGTATCACCATATCCATCACACCAACCCGCGTATTCCCTTTTATAAGTTGCCGCAAGTATATAATGAAATGCCCGAGTTTCAGGAATATGCCAAGGTGACTACTCTGTGGCCAAAAGATATTATAAAGTGCCTTAAACTTAAAGTTTGGGACCCAGAGGCCGGCCGCATGGTTGGCTTGCGCGAGATTTACGCCAAAGCATAATTTACATCTTCTGTTTTAAAACCAATCTTTTAATGGTTTCGTATGTTGTTAGCTGTTGATACTAATTAACTTATACGGAATGAAATTTAGGTTGTGTTTTTTATTGCTGTTTACAGCAACTTTTGCGCTTGCCCAACCCGTTGAGGTGGGTGTAGAACCTGAGAGCGGCATTATTTCATTAGAGCCCGCTGCCTTTGTGGCTGATGCTTACAATAAAGAGATTGGTTTTGCTGATGTTATCAGCGGAAAATCAGATTTGATTTTTGTGCCGGTGAAAGGATGGTTGTTGGAAGCAAGTTTTACGAATCATCATTTTTGGGTAAAAACGGCTATTAAAAACTCAGGAACTACGGATGTTACCTATTATTTAGAAACTGCCCGCCCGATAACAGATATTGTTGATTTATATGCAGTAACGTTGGGAGGTGATACCACAGTGCAGCATTCAGGCGATGCAATTGCATTTGACCAAAGGGCATTTAAACACCGAAAAACCATATTTAAATTGGCGGTAAAGGCCGGGCAAACCCAAAACCTATTTATACACTGCAAAAGCGATGGCGAAGTTCTTAACCTGCCGTTGCGCCTACATACCCCCGATAGTTTTATTGCAGAAACCAATGATTACCAGTTGTTTTTTGGTCTGTTTTATGGGGTTTTGCTGCTGGCGGCCATTACTTATCTGTTTTTTTATATCGGTTTGCGCGATAGCAGCTTTTTGTATTATGGTTTGTATGTATTGTTTATAGGGCTTTTACAATTTTCGTTAGATGGCTTATTTTTTCAATACTTTATGCCACAAAGTGGTTGGGTATATTTGCGTTCGCTTATCATTATAGCTGCAATCTCAACATTTTTTTTAGGCAGGTATGCCTTTAGCTTTTTATCCATTAAACAGCAGTATGCAAAACTTACAAAAGCCTATAACATTGTTTATGTGCTTACTGTGGTATTGATACTAATGCCTTTGATGGGCGATAAGGGATTACAGTTAAGCTACCCTGTGGCCAATTTATTAGGTTTTTTCACACTTATACTCATTGTGGTTAGTGTTGTAACGTTGTGGTTTGGCAAGCAAAAAGTCGACATTTTTTTTGCTATCGGTATTTTTTGTTTGGTGATGGGCTTTGCAATCTTTATTCTTAAAAATTTTGGCACTTTACCCAGCAATTTCATTACGGAAAATAGTACAAAAATAGGTACGGGCTTAGAGATCGTGTTCTTATCACTTTCAATGGCAAATCGCATAAGGTTGCTTCGCACAGAAAAAGAAATGATACAAGCTGTGGCACTGAAACGTGCAGAAGAGATGAGCGATTTGAAAACCTACTTCATGTCGAACATGAGCCATGAGTTGCGTACCCCGCTAAATGCAATTATGGGTGTTGCAGATGTGATGCTGAAAGAAGTGAAGGACGATAAGATTAAAAACAATTTTGAGGTTATTAAGAACGCATCGGTGAACTTATTGAGTTCAGTGAGCGATATACTTGATTATGCAAGGATTGAGAAAGGTGAATTGAGTTTGACAGATGAGGTATTTGAGCCCTTGCAGGTATTGCTGCAAAGTAAAAACAGTGCCGCTATGCAAACTCTGCACAAGGGCTTAGAGTTTACTTATATACCCGCTGTTGATTTGCCGAAAAATCTTAGAGGCGATGCTGCAAGGTTGGGGCAAATTGTAAACAACTTGCTTAGCAATGCCATAAAATTTACCAATGCAGGTGCAATACGTTTTGAGGTTTTTCAGAAAGATACGGGCAATGACAGAATAGATTTGATGTTAAAAGTTACCGATACGGGTGTAGGCATCCCAAAAGATAAGCTGGATACAGTGTTTAACAGTTTTACCCAAGAAAGCATTGATAACAAACGAAAGTTTGGTGGTTTAGGTTTGGGTTTATCAATTGTTAAAAAACTTGTTGATTTGCACGGTGGTACAGTAATGATTGAAAGTGAGGTAGATAAAGGCACGTGCTGTACCGTTGTTTTGCCCTATGAGGTTGCTTTTGTTGAGTCTAAAACGGTTACGGCAAAGTATCCCAAAGATAGTTTTGATTTGATGGGTGCAAGAATTCTGGTGGTTGAGGATAACGATGTGAACCGTTTTATTATGAAAACAATTCTTTCGAGGTGGGGTAATACTGAGGTTGAGTTTGCTGCTGATGGCAGTCTTGCATTGGAGGAGCTGGCAGCAAGGCAATATGATATTGTATTGATGGATTTACAGATGCCGGTGATGGATGGATACGAAGCTTCTGAACGGATACGAAAGGGCGAGGTAGGGGTTGAAAATAGTAAGATACCCATTATTGCTGTTACTGCTGATACAACTGAGGAGGCAAGGCAAAAGGTTAAAAGTTTGGGCGTAAATGATTTTATGACGAAACCTGTTGACCAGCATTTGCTGTACGAAAAGATAAAGTTGTTACTTGAGGCGGTGGCATAAGTTTAAATGCCATTTGGTGTTTGATTTTAGGCGTTACTACGTTTGTTTTTTAGATGACGATTGCCAACAAGTTTTAGAAAAATGGTAAATATTTTTAAAAAAATGTTGTGTTTTTAAAAAAGTGTCGTACATTTGTTTCAACAAAACGGGTTATCAACAGGCTTTTGTTTAAAGCTTGAATAGCCTGCAATAGTTGAAAAAATTAGCTTTGTTGACGGAAGAGTAAATTCTTCAGTAATATTCCTAAATAGCACAAACAGCCTGTCGGGAGACAGGCTGTTTATTTTTGTACTATCAGGTAAAAAACCTTCTATTTCTTAATGAAAAATGCAGAGCCCCTTTTACTGCTACTTTCTACCCGCAACAAGTAGGTGCCGGCAGTAAGTTCAGCAACATTAAGCTGCGTGGTTGGTCCGTCAGCAGGACTTTGTATAAGTTGCTTACCGTTTATATCATAAACCGTGTACACAGCATTGTTTTCAGTATTTTCATTAACAGAAACGGTAATGTAATCAACAGCCGGGTTGGGATACAGCGCAACACGCAAAGGAACTGCACCATTGTTTATGCCGGTTAAATGGTAGTTTTGGGTAATGTTGGCTGCAAAAACTCCTGCGCCGTGTGTGGCAACTACTACCCTGTTATCGCTGCGGCGTATTTTTATCATTTCACAAATGGCATTTCCAATCAAATCGGGGCTTTGCTGCACCCAAACAGGGGTATTTACAGTAATTTCAGGTACACTATACAGACCGACACTGGTAGCAAGCAGTACGCCATATCCTGTATTAGTTTTAACAAATTCAGCCCAACGGCATGATGGGCCATTGCCTGTTCCGTTGGCATTTTGTTCAAGGTTGCCCGAAATATCACGCCAGTTTAATCCCCCATTTTCGGTATAAAACACGCTGGGTATGCCGTAGTTGGTAAACACCACTATAATTTTATCAGCATCTTCGGGGTGTATGCAAATATTGTTAATGTTTCCCGATGGAAAATTAGTGCCTTTTATATCAACGGGTACAGGGTCGCCGGCAGTTGCGTTATCCACTCTGAATAATAGGCCGTTTTCTGTGCCGTAAAAAAGCTTGCCGGCGGGCTGTACCGACATACTGATGGCCGTTATCTCAAAGCGGGTGCGGCAGTTGGTCATTTCCTGCCAATTACCCATATCTCTTGATGAATCTAAATAATTGTCCAAGGGAAACTGTGTCACATCATTACTACGCCAAATGGCAGTATCGTTCAATAAAAACAAACGTTTATCATCATTAGGGTCAACACACCATGGGTTGATAAATCGGTAATCGGTAAGATTCGGTGGGTCTAAGCGGGCACTCTGCACACGATTGTTATTGGCATCTAAGCGTATTCGGTATAAACCAGCTTCTTGTTTTGCCACATAGTAATCTTGTCCGTTACCTGCCACATGGCAAAAAGCACCATCGTAGCTAAAAATTTCATTCCACGGATTGCGTTGGTCGTTTTTGTTGGTAAACAGTGTGCCATTGTCCTGCAAACCTCCAATAATGGTATGATCGCCGGCTACTGCTTGGTTAATGGCTACAGTGTAAAACTGAGTGGTTATGTAGCCGTTGTTTAGCGATTGCCATTTAACCGTACTTGCTTTAATATTATCGGTAATAGAGATGCCTCCGTCGTGGGTAGAAATCGCTTTATCCGGATTTGAAGTGAGGAAAATAAAGTTATGTTGGTCGGGGTGATGATTTTCATAAATTTTAAAATCAGGACGTTTAGTGCCTTGTGCATAGCCCCCAATTTTAGTGATTTGCGAAGTGCTTTTAAAGGCATCGTTAGAGCGGAAAAGCCCTGTACCTCCAATAATAACAATGTTGGTGTCTTTTGGGTGCACGCTTACCAATAAATCGTACCCGCCTTGTGCGTTGAATTTCTCAAAGTCGCCCTGAAAATCAGGGATAGCAGCCGAACGGTCTTCCCAAATCCCGCCTGTACCGCTTCCATCGCCTGAAACGTAGGTGTATTTAAGCAAACTGTTCCACTCTTCATCTCCCCTGAAATTGGTGGTTTTCTTTCCTTTGTTTAAAGTATTGTGGGCTAATATATACAGTTGGTTTTCGTGGCCGGGTACCAACCCAATTACCATCCGTCCGTATGATGAGCCAATCTCAGCCGGTGTAATGCTGGTCCATGTAGTACCATTATCAACACTGCGCCAAATACCCCTTTGCGGGCCTTCGCTGCTGAGTGTTGCATACAACACCCCGCCTTTGGTTATGGCTACATCGGTATAGTAAGACGGATTACCACCCGCTGTGCCTCCACGGCGGCGTTGCCATGTGTTACCGCCGTTTACACTGCGGTGTATGCCGCCATAAAGGGCTACAAACACAACATCACTGTCTTTACTGGTATGGTTGGTGATTATATTCCACGAGCCGTCAAAATCACTGTCAAACTGGGGTGTATTAACTACGGTGCTGGCCAATGGTTGCCAGCTTTTGCCGCCATCGGTTGATTTTAGTATCCCCCTGCCTGAATAGTAAGCCCCGCCTTTTGAGGCACTGCTGCCGCTTAGTTCACCCGTTGAGGCATACCAAATATTGGTTTTACCTGCGCGGGTATCTTGTGTTACCGCGGTTATGGCATTTATTTGGGTATTGGTAGTAGTTTTTATCCAGCTTTTACCACCGTCTTCGCTGCGCCACAAACCGCCTGTTGCCCCACCGGCAATCAGTATATTTTCGTTGGTTACATCAACTGCAATAGCGCGGGTTCTTCCGCCTACGTTCCAAACCCCCATATTGCTCCATATATCTCCGCTTTTTTTAAACACATCGGCTTTGGGCAAAGTGGTTGCAAAGGCCAACTCTTTCACACGCATACCATCCGGTATTTTACCTGTGTTGGGGTCTTTAAGTCGGTTAAACTCCCAACGTTTGCGGGCACTCAGGTTGTAACTCATGTCGTCGCCGCCTTGCGGCAAAGCATTGGTGTTGGGTTGGGTATTAAATATATATCCTAAGCCAATCATTGCCAAGCAAGCCGCAACTACGGGTAAGGTGTACAGTAAAGGTTTACGTTGCATATCTATTCAAATATAAAAATAAGCAGCGGGTTTGCAGGTATTAGATTGATAGGGCGTGCTATTTAATTTATCTTTGTGCCTCTATTACACATGGCCTCATAGTACAATGGATAGTACGTGAGTCTCCGGAACTCAAGATCCAGGTTCGATTCCCGGTGAGGCCACTTTCTTTACCAACACTCTCATAACAAAATCATTTCAATTTTACTGATAGTCAACATTATAGAAATGGATGTTGCCATGAGATTTTACAACGGCTATACTTCAGTAAGATTTTGTGATACTTGTTATGTTCTCTTATGGCAGCTATATTAATAACTGAGCTCGTTTAAACTGGCAATAGCTGTTTATATTGGATAAACTTTGCAACCCTTGCCTTGGGTGTAAAGTTTATAAGCGTGCATTTCACATTTTTGGTAACTTACCACCGAGTACTTAACAACCTATTGCAAAACTGTGTTTTTGAACGGAAAAAAAGAGCTTCCGCTATTGTTTCTTATGCTGGTGTTTCGGCTTTCCCTGTTTGGGCAATCGGTATTAACGCCTGAGCATATTGAGGTTTCGCCCACGCGGGTAGGCAATAACCTGCGGGTGGTGTTTGAGGATAGTCGGGGGTTTATTTGGGCAGGAACAATGAGCGGCTTGGTGCGTTACGATGGTTTTTCGGTGAAACATTATGGGTTTGCCACCGATGATAGGGCAGGGGAGATGGATATGAATGTGGTAACCGAAGACCGAAAAGGAAATATTTGGTGTATTGCAAACACCCACGGGCTTTTTATTTTGCCTTTTGGTAAAAATGGGTTTGGTAGCCTACAACGGCCTGATTTTAATAAAAAATTCCCCGTTCCAAAAAGTATCACCTTTGATAGTGAGGGCAATATTTGGGGTATTACTCAGCAAAGCGAGTTGTTTTTTGCTGATATGTCTGATACATCAGTAAAGGTATGGCCAACTACCGCTACCGGATTGGTAGAAAAGGCGTTTATTGATAGCCGTCAAAGACTTTGGTTTTACAATGCGTCAGCAGTTTTTTGCGTTGATAAGCCTTTAAATGGAGTGAGTACTGAGTACAAGCAAGCAATTCCGGCAGGTATACTGGGTGCTGTGCACGATGGAAACAGTTTGTATTTTTTTACACAACAGCAATTATACAGGGCTTATGTTGAGCAAGGCCGCATGCAGTTGATACTTTTGTGTGTTTTAGATAAACTGGATAATCAGGGTAAAAAAGAATTTTTCAGATTTTCAGCTGTGCGTAGCGATATGCCCCTTATTACAATGGCAACCACAAGTAGTTTGCTGCTTTTTGTTGACAAAGAGAGCGGCAAATTAGTTGAGCCGATTATTGAGGGGGTTAATGCCTCAAAATTTGATGCTAATAATTATTTGATAACAAAGGGTAATGTAATTTATATAGGCACTAATAAAGGGTTTTTGCGTACAAACATAAGTAGCAAATCATTTACGGCTTATACTGATGCTTCGCGACCAAAATTGCGTTGCATAACCCCTTTGGGGCCTGATACTTTGCTGGTGGGTACGTTTGCGCAGGGAATATTTGTGTACACAAAAAAAACCGACGAGCGGTGGCAAAAAAATAATCAATGGTTTTTGGGTAATCCGACTTCCATGTCGTCTAACACCGTCAATAGATTTTATTATGATGCAAATAACCAATTGTGGGCAGCAACTAATGCAGGTTTGTTTCTATACAACAGAAAAAATTGGGTATCGAAGTTTACGGGCATCAGTGTTTGGGGTATTGTGCAAGGAAATGACGGCAATTTTTGGTTAGGCACCAACAGAGGAGGGGTAATTAAATACAATCCTGAAACCGGTAGTACTAAAAGTTACTATCCAAGCGGCAACAGCATGCCTGATGATAACCATAACCGTGTATGGCAGGCACAATTGTATAAAAATAAAATATACGTAGGCACCTCAGCAGGGATGTTTGAGTTTGATGTGAAGGCAGAACGCTTTAATCATTTATTTAGCAAACAGTTGCAATCAATACCTATTTGGGATTTTTTTATAAGCGATAGTTTGTGGTTAATACCCACGCAAGGTAAAGGTTTGTGGAAATATTTACCCAAAACGGGCAAACTAACCAATGTGGATAGTATAAATAATTTTTTATACAGCATATTAAGTGATGATGAAGGTGATTTTTGGGTGCTGAATGATAAAGGATTGATTAGGTATGATTTAAAATCAGGTAAAAGCAGTAATTATTCGGCTTTTGATGGATTGAATACAAACTTTCTTTCATACACCGGAGGCACTCGATTAAATGCAAGCCAAATTGCTGTTTGCGGAGAAGATGGATTTACGGTGGTTGATGCAATACCGGCAAAAGAAAATTTGCCGGTGCACTCATTGTTTGTGCCATTATTTAAGTATGCAGGTGTGCAAGTGGCTGATTATTTGGCGAGCGGAAGTGAAATAACAGTTGATTATAACAAAGGACAATTATTATTAGAGTGGGCTGCAACTCACCTGTTTGGACATAACAGGCAATTGGTATATAAGCTTGAAGGTGAGGATGCTGAGTGGAACATAAGTAGCACAGGCAATAGTATTACCTATACTAATTTAGAGCCGGGCGGCTATGTTTTTAAAGCTTATCTTGTGGGGCAGGCGAACGAAAGCAACAGTGCATTGTATCAGCTGCTCATAATTATCAAGCCACCGTTTTGGCTTACGTGGTGGTTTAAATCGTTGGTAGCTGTATTGGTTTTGGGGTTAAGTGCTTACATAATATATGGTTGGGTTACAAGGCAACGATTGAAGCAGGCAAAGTTAAAATCAGAAATTGATGCTTTGCGCGCCCAAATGAACCCCCATTTTATTTTCAATGCTCTTAATTCAATACAGGCATTCATTTATACTGAAAAGAACCTGCAAGCAAGTGAGTATTTGGTAAAGTTTGCAAGATTAATGCGTTTGATTTTACAAAACTCAAGGCAAGAAATGATTACTGTATTGCAAGAGCAACAGTTTTTAAATTTATATATAGAGATGGAAGCATTGCGATTTGAGGGGAGATTTACTTATGCTGTTACGGTTGAAAAAGGTAGCGAGGGGCACAGAATACCTTCTATGTTGTTGCAACCTTTGGTTGAGAATGCTCTTAAACACGGTGCTTATGAAGGTGGCGAGTCTTTGCATATTGACGTGCGGTTTTTTGAAAAAGACAAAGAGTTGGTGTGCGAAGTGACGGATAATGGCAGGGGTTTTATTACCGATAACCAAGATGTTGATACTCCCAAAGGTTCACTAGGACTTACTTTGGTGAAGGAACGACTAAATACATTATCAAAATTGTATGGAAAAAAATATGATATTGTTGCCGGAAATAAAAAAGATTACGGATTGAACGGTAAAGGTGCTTTTGTTAGCGTTTTAATACCACAACATGATAAAAACTCTATTAATTGAAGATGAACCCCAAAGCAGGGAGTTTATTAAATCGTTGATTAGCGATACAGCTCCGTTTATTGACTTGGTGGGCGAAACAGGGCATGTGGATGAAGCGGTGCAACTGATAGGTGAAACCCAGCCCGGACTGGTGATAATGGATATCCAGCTATATGGCCGCAGTGCGTTTGATATTTTTAAGGCTATCGGCAATTTTGATTTTCAGGTTGTATTTATTACAGCATTTGAACACTTTGCAATACCTGCGATACGTCTATCAGCGGTTGATTATATCCTTAAGCCCATTAGTCCCCTTGAGTTTAAAGAAGCCATGCAAAAGGTGCAGCGCAATGCCGGTATGGAGGTAGCTACCCAGCCGGTAACTGCTGTTAAATTACCGCAAGGCATAAGAAGTAATAAGTTGGTAATAAGTGATTATAAAGAAATACATATTTTAAAATATGAGGATGTGATTTACTTAGAAGGTGACGGTAATTATACCCATGCAGTGGTTGCCGGGGGCAAGCGTATAACATCATCTAAACCGATTTCAGAATATGAGGGACAACTGGGCGGGGAAGGTTTTTTTAGGGTGCATAAGTCTTATCTTATAAATATGGCCAGAGTGGTGAAGTATGTTAAAGGGCGTGGTGGAGAGGTGGTAATGGATAACGGAGATACCGTTTATGTATCCAGCCGCAAAAAGGATGAATTTTTGGCTTTGCTTAATAATTAAAAAAAGGTGTGCTTTTCGGCACACCTTTTTACTATTACATGATTGTTACAGCACAAGTATTACTTAGTAGTTGTTACTTTTTGAAAACGGGTTTGCAACTGTGTTCCGTTTTTAGCAGTTACCCTGCAAAAGTAAACGCCATCTGCAAGGTTGCTAATATCAACATTAATAAGGTTTCCGTTTGCTTCAGTGGCAGGCATGGTAGCAACAACCTGTCCGTTAATGCCAATTACTTCAAGTGTTGATGTAGGAGCCAAAACATCTGTAAACTCAAGTATTACATTATTACCGGCAGGGTTGGGGTACACTTTTACATCGGCTAATTGGTTTTTGTTTCCTTGTTCGTTCGGAACATTGCCTTCTTCATTCGGCTGTGTTTTTGGTTGCATGCAAGGGTTTAAAACAGTTAGCGGAATTTCATAATCCTTCATTGCAACAGTGTAAGTGGTGTACGATGGGTTTTGATATGTTTTAAAAGTACCCTTGTTGATAGAATAATCATAAGTATATACGGGGTGGTAGTTTCCTTGGCAATGTGGCATACCGGGTAGTGAGTCGTAATACAATGGATTTATTTTTTCAACGTAAGGAGATGTGCTGCCATGAGCAAGAATTTTACGACCGTTAGCATCAGTTTCAAGGTCGCGGGGTATAAGGTAAATGCCGCCGGCAGCGGGAGTATAATCGTCGCCTTGGTCAGTAGTGGCCCTTCCTGTAAAGCTTGGGTAAACATAGCTTTCAATTGGTCGTGCAATTCCATCATAACTACATAGCATAAATAAATCGCTGTCCTTTTCAATGGTTAAATCCACACCGCGTTCTAAATCAGTGTATTGATAATCAAACCTTGATTCTATTTGAGGTGAAAGCCAGTTGTTGTAGTTGTTTGTGTGAACGTAAGTCATGCCCTCTATAAGAACGTTAGAATTACGTGAAACAAACTGCGAGCCGTTGAATTGGTCATTAACTCTGTCAATCAATAATATGTAATCATTGTTTTGAAAAACTGCTCCGCTATCTTTTTTCAACGCAACACCAAGTTCGGCAACATCGGTATAGTTACTAAATAAGTTAACTGCTGTTACTTGGAAAAATGCTGGGCTAAACACGGTGCTGCAACGGGCAAACAATACATCGCCGGTGTAATAAGCAACACCATCAGGTGTAGCAGTGGTGGTAGTTGTAACAACACCGCAGGCACCAATCAAAAACAACTCACCATTAAGGTCTGCCTCAATTTTATTGTAATAGCTGTTTGGGTATTTGTTAACTCCCAATTGAGGTACAAACATTGTTCCCTCGTTTACTTCGCGCGCATTTACAATTGTAAGACTTGAGTTAGCAGTCATAATTATTGCCTTTTTACGACTGTTTGTATTGTCCCATTTATATCCGCAAGCAACATATCCGCCTGTAATTGGTGCAACAGAATTTAGCACCGTATAATCACCCGAAACAGTATTTGTGTACTCTTTGTATAAAACAGGAACACCTGTGTTGCTAAGTTCCATCAAAAAGGCTCCTCTTGAATTATAGTATTCAAAGTGCCCGCAAACAATGTAACCGTTGGCGGTTTTACGGATTTCTTTTGGATAGTACTTTTTATCATTATCTAAGTAATAAGGATTTTCAGAAAGTGGTAAAATCACTTTGTTGATAGTAGAAGTTGGGGTGTAATCACTTAAATATGTGAAATTCATCCGCGTAGCAGTGTTGCTGTTAGTGGGTGAGTTGACAATAGTACCTGTAGCCGGCCTTATATACCCTATTTGGGCCAGCCCGTTACTTAAGTCCATGTCAACCATGTTAATCAGGTTGTCATCGGTAGAAAATTGTTCAACGCGTTTTTCGGCCACTCTGAAACTTTGTGCCTGTAATGCTGCACAAGCAATAAGTAATAATACAACAAAAGATAATTTTTTCATGCTATTAATTGTTAGTGCCTACTCTGTTTAGGCTTTTCGGCTACCGCCGCAAAGGCAATGCATTGCTTTGCGCCACTAAGTTGATTAATAGTTGTATGGTGTTTTTATTAACTACAAATGTGTGTTATAATTTAGTACAAGTGTGTAGGTTTTTTGTATAAACGTTTATCGGCATTAATCATATTTATGTAATATTTTTTGTTATTTATTTGTAATTAGTTACTGATTATTGCTGGGCTTTTGGAATAAATGACTTGAATTTTACAATTTTAAAATATTGATTTTTAACGAATTGTAAAATTTTATACTAAATATCTTTTACAAGTAGTTCAAACGGGCATCAGTTTTATAAATTTGATTGTCTTTGACAGACACATATTAAACTCACAATTCTTTGAAATGAAAAAAACATTACTTAGCTCTCGCCAAAGGGCCGGCTTAACCTTTGGCAGCAGGGGACTATTGTCTCCAAACACGTGGCGAAAATCTCTTTTCGCAGTAGCTTTTTTTATGGTTGCTTTAACAGGTTTTTCCCAGCTTAGCGGGGTAAAAACTATTAATCCCTCGGGAAGTGGGGCAAACAACTACGTATCTTTTACAGCGGCAGTTAACGACCTAGTGGCTAAGGGGGTTAACGGTCCGGTGCTATTTCAGGTTTCAGCAGGCACCTACAGCGGGCAAATTGCTATCCCCGCAATTACAGGTGCCAGTGCTACTAATACCATTACCTTTGATGGGGGTTTTGGTAATGCTAACACAAGAATTCTAACTTTTGCAGCAACATCAACTACCGATGCTTTTACGGTAAGGCTAAACAGTACTTCGTATGTTATTCTTAAGAACCTTAGTATCAGAAATACCGGTACTGCAGCAGGTTTGGGGGTACACATAAATGGAACGACGAACAACTGTTCAATTATTAATTGCCACATTGCAGTTGATAGTTCGTCTACAAGTGCAAACTTTAAAGCCATACAAATGACCAACAACGCTCTTGTTACTGATGGTAGTTTGTGTGGTGGTACATCGGCTTCTACTTTCAACATCGTAATTGACAGTAACGATATTGTGGGTGGAAACTTTTCATATTATGGTACTTCAAGTTACAGTACTACCACTGTGCCTTTTATATTGTTTATGCGCGCCAACAAACTTAGGAAGGCGTACCAATCAGCTATTGGTATAAGCAACTTGAACGGTTACCAAATCAATTACAACTTTATTGATATGCGCACTACCAACAACAGTAATTATGGTTTTTCGCATTGTAACGGTAGCACCAGCGGCAGCCAGTTGTATGAAATGATTGGTAACACTTTTGCCAATTGCGGACAATACGGGATATACTCACTTACCCGTAACAGCAATGGTGCAAGGGGTAGAATTTGGAACAACTTTTTTAGAGGGGATTGGCGGAATGCAAGTGCAAGGGCTTTGAATTTAGGTTACGACCGTAACTTTGATATTTGGGCCAATACAATTGTAATGCAGAACGACCTTACAAATACCGGTGCAGGTATTTATATTTACCCATCTAGTTACCCCAATGATGTAAGAAACAACAACATTATAATCTCAGGCACTAATAGTAGTGGTTGGGCTTTGTACTCTGAAGGCGGATGTCTTAGCGGAGCCGACTACAACAACTACTACAAAGCAAACAACAGCCCCGGTCAGTTTTTGAACGTTATCAACGGTTCAAACGTAACTAAGGCAAATTATAAGGGTTTTAGCGGTTTTGACGCTAACTCTTACAGTGAAGACCCTATGCTTACTTCAGCTACCGACCCTCGTCCGGGCTCTATTTGCTTAAAGGGGATTTATCAATCGGTATTACCCAGGGATATAAACAATGTTAATCGCTTAAATCCGCCAACGGTTGGTTGCGCTGAAAACGCAGGTGGTTTGAACTTGGATGCTGAGGTTAATGCCTTCTTGAGACCTTCATTCCCTGTTAGTTCAGGCAGCAATGATGTTGAAGTGAGAATTAAAAACAAAGGATTACTAACTTTAACATCGTTAAATGTATCGGTAACGATAGGTTCTACAACCAAAACAATCAACTGGACAGGTAATTTAACTTCGTGTTCAGAGGCTTCTGTATTATTTACAGGGTCTAATCAGTTTACCATCAATCCCGGTAAAAACACCGTTACTGCTTATATTGACAGCCCAAATGCGGGCAACGACCAAAATAAAGGCAACGATACATTAAAAACTAATTTCTGCACACCTTTTAGCGCAGGTACTTATACAATTGACCCTGCCGGTTCAGGCCCCACCAACTACACAACTTTTGCTGAAGTTGCTGAAATATTGAATTGTGGTGGTATTACAGGTGCTGTTCAGTTTAATGTGGCAGCAGCTACATTTAATGATAAGCTGGATTTATTGTATGTAAAAGGTGTATCAAAAGCCAATACCATTTTATTTAATGGTGCAGGTATAGGCTCATCAATTCTGCAATTACCGGCTACTACCAATGCTGCTATCGTTAGCATCGCAGGAACTTCGCACGTAACTGTACAAAACATGAGCTTGCGTGCTACATCAAACACAAACGTTGCAGCCGTAAAAATTGCATCACAATCAGATAGTGTTAAAATACTTAACAACAGTATCGAGTTTAGCGCATTTAGCAACTTTACCACCTTTGGGGTAACCTTTGGTGATTATAATACAAATATCGCCGGTAATGAATCAACCGGCTCATTGGTAGAAGGAAACAATTTTGTGAACTGCTACTATGGTATTCAGTTGCGCAGCGCATCAACTACAGCACGAAGCTCAAAAATTACAATCCGCAAAAACAACTTCACCGGCTTGTACGGTTATGGTGTGTATGTGAACTATGCTGCTGAAATTGATGTTGATATGAACAACTTCACCTTTGGTAACTTCGCTTCAAGCTATGGCTACTACTCAAACTCAGGGGTTACCAACACAATTCGTAACAACAATTTCAAAAACCTGGGTATTTATGGTATGTACATTATTAACGAAAACAACAATACTGTTATTTACAATAACATGTTCGCTGATTTCTTAACTACCAGCACAGGTACCTACGGTGGTATATACACCAGCAGCACATCAGGGCTTAAAATCTATCACAACACAATATATTTTAACCCTCAAACTACTGCAACTACAGGTAGCAGGGCTGCGCTAAACCTTAACTTCTCAAACAATGCCGATATCAAAAACAACATTTTTGTGTATGCAGGTGCAAGTACAAGGGGTGTGGCGGTATCGCGCAATACATCAAGCAACAACTGTACGTTTGAGAATAACTTGTATTACTCTACTGCTGATATTTACACTGAAGACTACACTACATTCTACAAAAACCTAACTGATTGGCAAGCAATTTCTCCGACTTGGAATTTGAAATCGTTGCAAGAACAGCCTGTATTTGTAAATACAACGTTTGGTGCTGTAAATGCACACTTGCAATCATCGTACGATGCTCCTTCGGGCGATTTGACCTTGGGTATCAATATTGATATGGATGGTGATGTACGTTGTCCCGGTTCAATGACCATGGGTGCTGATCAATCGTCGTATCCACAATTGGTACCGGTATCAACTTTTGTAGTGGCTGATAGTGTTTATGAAGGAAGCGGTACACGCATTGTAAACACAACTAAAGGCGAACCAACTAAATATACCTACAGGTGGTATGTTGACGGCATTTTGGCTTCAACCACCCGCGATTTGGATTACCAATTTGGTGTAGCCGGAAACTATGATGTAAAATTGGCAGTGGATGGTTGTTCAGGTTCTGATAGCTTAAGCAAAACAGTATCTGTTATAGTACCAACTTCTACTCCCAAATCTGATTTTGTAGCTACCCCTCAAATAGTTGATTTGTATGCAATGGTAAACCTTCGCGATAATTCAAGCCACGGTCCTACCATTTGGCAATGGACTGCCAGCCCTGCAAGCGATGCGTTTTTCTCTAATGATGCCGACCAACATCCTACTATTTTCTTCGGAAAATCAGGATTTTATGATGTGTGTTTAAGCACTGAGAATAATTTAGGCGTGGGTAAAGACACCTGCAAAAACTCATACATCTTTGTAAAAGAAGAATACTCAATGTGCGGTAGCAGTTCTAACCCTAGAACAACTGCTCGCTTTGGTAAACTGTATGACGACGGTGGCCCATCGGGCAACTACGGTACTAACCGTAACTGCACCTATTTAATTAACCCTTGTGCATCATCAATAACACTTAAGTTTACCCAGTTTGCGTTAGCAGCAGGCGAAGTATTAAACATATACAACGGCTCAAACGCATCTGCTCCGCTTATCGGTTCATATACCAGCGCATCAACTATACCCGGTGGTTCAACAGGTTTGGTGGCTACTTCAGGCCAACTGTTTATTTCATGGGTTACTGATGGTACAACTCAAGCAGCAGGTTTTGCAGCTGAGTGGTCATCAGTGGCTGATAATACCCCCGCTCCGGTGGCTAACTTCAGTTTCCCCGATACTTTGTTTATTGATGAAGACATCAGGTTCACCAGCACTTCAACAGGAACAAATCTTAGCTACTTATGGGATTTTGACCCTCCATTCGAAATTCCGGGTAATGAAGGTGGTGAGAAAAGCTTTGATGTTTACTCATACGGAACTTCAGGTAACTACAACGTGAAACTTAAAGTAGTAAACTGCGCCGGCTCAAACTCAATCACCAAATCAATTACCGTACTTGACCCTATCACTGCTCCCGCAGTTGATTTTGTTGCTGATAAAACAATGGTAGCCGTAAATGCTTTGGTAACCTTTACCAACAACACTAAACACGGTCCTTTGAATTACAGGTGGGAATTTTCACCATCAACAGGTGTTAATGTTAAGCCTAATAAAAACAGCAAAAATATCACCGCAAACTTCTTAGTACCCGGCACTTACACCGTTAAGTTAGTTGCAGGAAACAGCGTGGGTAACGATAGCTTAATCAAAACATCTTACATTACTGTGTATGATTATTGCGATCCGGGTGTTGCCAGCGTTGATGGTAAAATTGGTATCAGCAATGTAACATTTGGAGCTATTAACAATACAACTACTTCAGGTGTTGCTAAATACAGTAACTACATTAATCTTCCACAGTTTGCTACTGTAACTAAAGGTGGTAAATATCCGTTGAGCGTTTCGCGCACAAACACAGTTGACGAAATGAACCGCAAGGTTTGGATTGACTGGAACATTGACGGTGATTTTGATGATTCGCTTGAATTGGTTGCTTTTGAGGGTGCTACCCGTAATGCAACTTTCAATACTATTGTTAAAGTGCCTGCAACTGCTTCAGAAGGATTTACTCGTATGCGTGTAGGTGTTAGCTACGGTAATGATGCTAACCATGCTTGCGGTTTGAACCGTGTTGGTGAGTTTGAAGATTACACTGTAAGCATTATCGGTGACGGTATTGCTCCGGTGATTACTTTGAACGGTGCTAACAAAGTTACTTTTGAACAATGGTACCAATACGTTGAGGCCGGCTTTACTGCAATGGATGACATTGACAGCAGCTTGACCAATGTGGTATCTGTAACCAGCAATGTTGACTCTACAACTGTAGGTATGTACCAAGTGAAGTATGAAGTTAGCGACGTAGCAGGTAACAAAACCATCGTAACACGCGATGTTGAAGTTACTCCTGACGTTACTAATCCTGTACTTACTCTTACCGGTGCATCAACCATCGACCACGATGTGAAAACTACATACACTGATGCAGGTGCAACTGCAATGGATTACCTAAACCGTAACTTTACTTCATCAATTGTTGTAACTAACAACGTAAACGACCAAAAAGTGGGTGCTTATGTAGTTGGTTATGAAGTAACAGATTTGGCCGGTAACAAAGCTGTAATTAACCGTACAGTTAATGTTGTTGACCGTGTTGCTCCGATTATTGCTAAAGTGGGTGATACCGTATTTGTTGAAGTTAAATCGCCATATACCGAACCCGGTATTAGCGCAACTGATAACTACGATGCTTCTGTATCAGTAGTTTCTGGTACTGTAAACGTAAACAAAACCGGTACTTATGTGCTTAACTACACTGCAACTGATACTGCCGGAAACAGCAGCAACGAAAGCCGTATTGTAGTTGTACGTGATACACAAAAACCAGTTATTACCATCAATGGTTTAGATACTGTAATTGTGAATGTGTTTAGTAACTACAATGAGTTGGGAGCAACTGTTGCTGATAACTATTGCACAGGTTTAACTACCACACCTTCAATAGTGGTTAATACTAATAAACTGGGTGATTACTTGGTTAATTATGACGTAACTGATTGCGAAGGTAATGTGGCTGTAACCAAGACCCGCGTAGTTAAAGTGGTTGACCGCGTAGCACCTGTATTGCAACTAAAAGGTTTTGTTTCAACCAACAAAATTATGCGTTGGAAGACCTACACCGATTCAGGTGTAACCTACAGTGATAACTATTACAGTGCCGCTGAACTGGCTCCTAACCTTAAAGTTACCTCAAACGTAAATACACTTGCTGAAGGTATTTATGAATATTGCTATGATTTAACCGATCCATCGGGTAATATTGCACAACGTGTGTGCCGCACCGTTGAAGTAATAGCGAACACAACCGGCATTACCGAGGAGTATCTTGAGAATGCAGTTAATGTGTATCCTAACCCAACCCGTGGTGAGCTAAACGTAGCTGTTAAATTTGACCAAAACAGAGAAGTTAAAGTAACTGTTGTAAATTTGTTAGGCGAGGTTATTACTTCGATAACACCACAAACAGTGCTTGAGAATAACTTCAATATAGACATGAGTGCCTATGCATCCGGATTATATCTGGTACGAATTGAAGCAGATGGGATGGTACTTGTGAAAAAAGTGAACCTTGTTAAATAGGTTAATTAAGCCTCTTTCCTTTTTCAAAGCCCCGACGGGAGTCGGGGCTTTGTTATTTCTTAGCTAACTTGCAGGCATGGAACTGCAACTTTCTACCCCAGCGCTTTTGTTCAGCACCATATCGTTGCTTATGCTGGCTTATACCAACCGTTTTTTGGCTGTAGCAAAGCTAATCCGCGAGCTGCACGATAAATATATTGATAAGCCCAGTGAACACATCATACAGCAAATAACCAACCTTCGGTTGCGGCTTAATCTTATTCGCAATATGCAATTGCTGGGTGTTAGCAGTTTGCTGCTAAGCGTGGTATGCATGCTATTGTTGTTTGTTGACCAAGAGGGGTGGGCTAAAATTGTATTTAGTATTAGCATGATAACAATGGTGGTTTCATTATCTATCAGCGTGTGGGAGATAACAATATCAGTAAACGCTTTAAAGATTGAGCTGCACGATATAGAAGAACGCAGTCGCACGTTTTTAGAAAAATTGTTTACCAAAGAATAAATCAAATGCCCTATAACGCAGGGCATAATGCCCTTTTCCACACCTGTTGAAACAAAAAGTCTTTAAAGACTCGGTTACAACCATAATTTAGTACCGTGAAGATAGGCGCCGTTGATATAGGCTCAAATGCCATACGCTTACTTATTAGCCGCGTGATGCCTACTGAAAACGACGAGGTACAGTTTAAAAAGGTAGAGTTCATCCGCATTCCTTTGAGGCTTGGAGACGATGTTTTTAAAACCGGTAAAATCGGTAAAGAAAAACAGGAACTCTTTGCAATGACGATGAATGCCTTTAAACTAATACTCGATATACACCGCGTTCGCCATTACATGGTATGTGCCACCAGTGCCATGCGTGAAGCAAAAAATGGCGAAATGCTGGTACGCAAAGTGCAAAAGAAGTACGATTTTAATGTAGAAATAATTTCGGGAGAAAGGGAATCAGAGTTAATCTTAAAATCAGTAATGTCATATTTTCCCGCCACGGGTAATTACGTAAACATTGATGTGGGTGGGGGAAGTACTGAAATTACCCTCATTAAGGAGCATAAAGTAATCAATTCACGGTCGTTTCCAATTGGCTCAGTTCGTCTTAAAGAAGGTAAAACCAATCCTGCAGTTTGGGATGAAATGAAAAGCTGGGTATTGCACAATGCCTCTATAAAAGACAATATTACTGCTATAGGGACAGGTGGAAACATTAACAAGTTATACCAAATGGCGGTGGGTGAAACCAATGAGCCAATGACTATTGATGCTCTTCGTAAAATGTACACCGATATTAGTACAATGAGCATTACCGATCGTATTTATAAATTGCAATTAAACCCTGATAGGGCCGATGTGATTGACCACGCTGCCAGAATATATTTAGCTGTAATGGAGTGGGTTGGAATACACAATATATACTCACCCAATGCCGGGCTTAAAGACGGTATTATCTTAGAACTTTGGGATAAGTACAAAACAATTGTACGGTAGGCCTAAAACATTTCGGCTACTTTATTAGTCTATCATAAAAGCTACTTTATTGAGTTTTTATTTATCTTGCCACGTATGATGAAATACCAAAGAGCCCTTTGGCTGCTGTGTTTTGCTCTGTTTTCAGTTTTTTCTGCAGCACAAACCAACCACCCCCAACAGATAGATGGGGAGGTATATCTTAAATACAAAAACACTTATCCAATAGCAGGTTTATTGGAGCAAACAGATGCTCCATATGCTCAACTGCCGGGTTTTGATAAGGAGTTTTCAAAAAAGTTTGAGATCTACAAGGCTAAAGCCACGTTTGCTACCTCAACAGATATCAAACTACAGCAAACCATCAGGGTGTCGTTTCGCAATCCAAAAGATATTGGGATGCTAATAAATGAACTCACCGCAAATCCTCTTGTTGAGTATGCTGAACCGGTACCATACAACGTAACCGGTTACACACCCAGCGATTTAGGCAGTAATACTACCACAGGCCAATGGGGGTTATACAAAATTAAAGCCCGCGAAGCTTGGGATATTTCTAAAGGAGATTCTGCCATTACGGTTGCCGTTGTGGACGATGGGGTGAATATTTTTCACAACGACTTGAACAACAACGTTTGGAGAAACCCAAAAGAAATTGCAGGAAACAAGATAGATGACGATAACAACGGTTACGTAGATGATATTTTTGGGTTTGATGTAGGAGATAACGACCCTGACCCTTTTCACCCCAATACAAATTTTACGCACGGTACACACGTGGGTGGTATTGCAGGTGCAGTAAGTGATAATCAATTAGGGGTGGCCTCAATAGGGTACAATATCTCAATAATGGCTGTAAAATGTACTTTCAATTCGCAATCCAATACTGCTTCAATACCAATGGCTTACGAAGGGATAACTTACGCGGCCAATGCAGGTGCAGATATTATCAACTGCTCATGGAGCAGTCCACAATTTAGCCAAACCGCCCAAAACGTTATTAATTTCGCGGTTTCTAAAGGAAGTATTATTGTAGCTGCAGCCAGTAATGATGGTGTTGAGCAAATACGTTATCCTGCGGCCTACGATGGTGTAATAGCTGTTGCCAGTACGGATATCAACGATAATAAATCCAGCTTTTCAAATTACGGCACTTGGGTGGATGTATCTGCTCCCGGCAGCCGCATCCGCAGTACAATTGCCACAGGTTCGTACTCAACCTTTGATGGTACCTCAATGGCTACCCCAATGGTTGCAGGCCTACTGGGGTTAATGAAATCACACAACCCTTATTTAACCAATGCTCAGCTTGAGCAATGTTTGCTTGATAGTGCAGAAAGAATCGATGCTTTAAATCAATCCTTTGCCGGTAAAATAGGTAAGGGCCGCATTGATGCTGAGAAGTCACTACGATGTGCGGGAGCATTTTTAAATGCAGCACCAAAGGCACAAATACAATCAGCAAGCAGTGTTGCTTGCCCCAACACTGTGGTTTCTTTTTATGGTAACTCAACCAAAGGCAGTGCTGAAAAATATACTTGGTACTTCCCCGGTGGTAATCCTGCTACAGATACAGCTAAAAACCCTATAGTTACTTACACTAATGTGGGCGATTATGATGTTGCTTTGGTGGTAACCAATGCAAATGGTACTGATTCCATTAATATTGATGATTACATTAGCGTTGCTGCTATTGGTAACCAAGTGGTATATGAAGAAAATTTTGAGCAAGGCACACTTGCCGATATGGGGTTTTCTACACTTAACCCTGATAACTCAACTACATGGAGCGTTGTAAATGCAAATGCCTTAAAAGGCAGCAAACGCTCGTTGCGTATGAATTTTTTTAATTATGCAACGGTTGGTGAGCGCGATGCCTTAATAAGCCCAATCATAAGCTTGAATGGTATAGCAAACAGCCGTTTAACTATGCAACATGCTTACAGGGCACGCAACACTACTAAACGCGATTCGTTGTTGGTATATGTATCTATTGATAGCGGCCAAACATTCCCTTATTTGGTGGCGGCCTATGCTGAAAATAACAGCTTTAGTTTTGCTACCCAAACTGCATCAACAGCTACATTTACTACTACTTACACTTCTGATTGGTGCGTAGAAACCATAAAAGGAACATCATGTATTGATATTGACTTAAGCAATTTTGACGGTAAAGACGGGATTGTATTTAAACTGGAAGCGTATAATGATAACGGTAACAACTTATACATTGATAATATTAAGGTATTAGGAAACTGCGCCAGTTACAATACCAAAAAACCCGAGGCTGATTTTGTGAACAACGACACTATGTTTTGCCTTCCGGCAGATGTGAAGTTTACAGACATGAGTTTAAACTTTGGTACTTCTTATGAGTGGATTTTTGAAGGAGGTACACCGGCTACATCAACGCTCAAAAACCCAACAGTTAACTATTCTGCACCGGGTAATTATGATGTAACCCTTATTGTGGGTAATAATTTTGGTTACGATACCATTGAAATGAGGGATTACATTGTGGCTGCTGCTAAACCTGTTGTGGTGGTATGGGCTGATACAACCAAGCTGTGCAGAGGACAAAGTACCCGCCTGTACGCTTCGGGAGCTAAAGATTATTTCTGGTACCCTGTGTATGCTCAAAATACTACTGTGGGCGATACGATAATTATTAACCCCCCGAGCAGCTTTACCTACAACGTAAGGGGTACATCTGTTGATGGGTGTACCGACGTGAAAACTATCTCAATCACTGTATATCCCGGCCCCGGAACGGTTAATATATTTAATAACAACATGGGTTCGCTATATACCAATAACAATACATTTGGCGTAAAATACCAATGGTTGTTGGGCGGCGTAGAGTTACCCAACGATACGGGTAAAGTTATTACTCCGTCTTCTTCAGCATCGGGAATGTATTCGTTGCGTGCCAGTGATAGTATTGGCTGCGAAGTGGTATCCAATGAGTATTATTTCAACCCATTATCAGTTATTAATACAAGTGATAAAGGGATAAAAGTGTATCCTAACCCAACATCGGGTGAGGTTTACTTTGAAGGGCTTGAGAAAGGCATTGAAGCTAAAATTACCTTAACGGACATGATTGGTCGTAAGGTACTTGAAGCAATCATTACCACCAATACAATAAATGTTGATGCCCTGCCCGCAGGATTGTACTTTATCTCGGTTGAGCAGAACAATATACTCGTTTCGCAAAAACTGAGGGTTGAATAGAACCCATTGTTATAATAAGAAGCCCCGAGCAATGCTCGGGGCTTCTTTATTTATAGTTGTATAAGGCTTACACCCCTGCAAACTGGAAGTTGTATAGTTTTTCGTAGTACCCTTTGCCGTTCAGCAGTTCCTCGTGTGTACCGCTTTCTACAATCTGGCCTTTCTCAAGCACCAGTATTTCATCGGCGTTTTGTATAGTACTTAAACGGTGGGCAATGGCTATGCTGGTTCGGCCTTTCATCAGTACCTCAATAGCGTGTTGTATCAACTCCTCGGTTTCAGAGTCAACAGAACTGGTAGCTTCATCCAAAATAAGGATTTTAGGGTCGGCAGCCAAAGCACGGATAAACGAAATCATTTGGCGTTGACCTACCGAAAGTGAGCTTCCGCGTTCCATCACATTGAAATCATAGCCTCCGGGCAGGCGTTGTATAAATTCTTCTGCACCAATTAGCTTGGCAGCTTCAACAATCTTTTCTTTGCTGATGTAATCGTCGTACAAACGAACGTTATCACTGATACTGCCCGAAAACAAGAAAACATCCTGCAAAACTACCGCAACATTTGAGCGTAGCGAAGCCAACTGGTAATCGTTAACATTTCGATGGTCAATTAATATCTCGCCTTGATTAACCGTGTAAAACTTATTGATTAGGTTCACAATCGACGATTTACCTGCGCCCGTTGCACCTACTAAAGCAAGGGTTTTACCTTCTTTTACTTTGAAAGAAACATTGCGCAATACCCAATCTTCATCATTATAGGCAAACCAAACGTTTTTAAACTCAACTTCGCCTTTTAAAGTATCGGGTTTATAAGTTCCTTCGGGTTCCAATTGGGCTTTGTCATCAATCAGTTTAAACACTCTATCGGCGGCCACCATACCCATTTGCAAAGTGTTAATACGGTCGGCCAATTGTCGTATGGGTCTGAAAAACTGGTTGATAAACACAATAAACGATACAATAATACCGTAGGTAATACCACCGCCAATAACTCCCTTTACGCCGTACCAAACCACCAAACCTGTTGCCAGTGCAGTAATAATCTCCACAACAGGAAAAAATACCGAGTAATACATTACTGAGCGGATGTTGGCATCGCGGTGCATAGCGTTAATGCTTTTAAACCGTTTATATTCCTCACGTTCACGGTTAAAAATCTGCACTATTTGCATACCTGTTATATGCTCTTGCACAAACGCATTAAGATTGGCAACAGCGTTACGAACTTCAGTAAACGATGATTTTACCTTTTCTTTAAAGATATAGGCAGCAATAAGTAATAGGGGAAGTACCGAAAGACAAACCAGTGTAAGTTGCCAGTTAAGCGAGAACATAAAATACAGTATCACTCCTATTTGTAATACATCTCCTGCAATTACGATTAACCCTTCTGAGAACACGTTTGAAAGAGATTCTATATCGCTTACCGTGCGGGTAACCATGGTGCCCACAGGTGTGCGGTCGAAAAACCTAAGTTTAAGGCGGGTAACAAAGGCATATACTTTAAGGCGGAGGTCTTTAATTACAGCTTGCCCCAGCCATGCAGTTACATAAGCCTGCCAAAAGTTAATAGCGGTGTTTATAATCAACAGGGCTATCATAAACAGTGTCATGTTTATCAAGCCCTCATAATCACCCTTGGCTACATCGTTGTCTAATACATCCTTAATAAGCTTGGTGCGGTAGGGGCCCAGCCAGGCACTTATAAGTGTTACTACAATGGCAAGGTAAACTTGCTTTTTATAAGGGGCAGCTAACCCAAATATTCTGCGTATCAGCGGCCAGTCGAACATGCCGCTTTTTTGCTTTTTTGGGGGATTATTATCACTCATCTATCTTCTCAAAAGGGGTTAGGGTATAGTCGTAGCCTATACTTTTAAGGTACAAGCCGTGTGCAGGCACTGAAAGTCCAGCTTCGGTGCGTTTTTTACTTTGTATCATGGCTTCAAAACCTTGTATAGTCAGTTTGCCACTCCCCACATCAATAAGTGAGCCAACAATTGCCCGTACCATATTGCGTAAAAAACGGTCGGCCTGTATAGTAAACACATGGCGGCTTTCGTGGGTTTTCTGCCATTTTGCCTGCATTATTTTGCAGTTAAATGTATATACCTGTGTGCGTGTTTTACTAAAGCATTCAAAATCTGTATAATCAAATAGTTTTTGTGCAGCAAGGTTCATAGCTCCAAAATCTAAAGAACCATATCGATAGTAGCTGCGGTTTACTAAAAATGGGTCGGGTTTGCTGTGCAAGTGATATTCATACAAACGGTAGGTGGCATCAAAGCGGGCGTTAAATGTATCATTTACTTTATATACCTCATGTATGGCTATATCATTGGGTAAAATTTTGTTAACTCTGAAAATAAAGTTATGGGGTAGGGGTGTAGGATTATCAAAGTGGGCAAAAAACTGTAGGGCGTGTACGCCTGTATCCGTTCGCCCGCAGCCAATGGTTTCAACAGGGTTGCCTAATAGCTTTGCAAGTGCGGTATTTAATTCGGCTTGCACACTATGTGCGTTTTGTTGTACCTGCCAGCCGTGGTAGCGAGTACCGTCATAACTTAGTTCTACAACAAAACGCATGATTGGATTAGCTGGTATGGTCTGACACGATGACCCATTGACCGTTTATTTTTTTGAATAATAAGGTATAATAGCCTTGTGCAGCTTTTACGCTGCCGCTTATCATCCATTTACCCACCACCATGTAGGATTTGTTTTTACCCGCAGGTGCACCAACGGAATGAAAATTATCATCGGCCAATGATTCTATTGAGATAATCTCAAAGGCAAGGGTGCCCATCGTTGCCTTATCAGGGTATGATTTTTTGTAATTATCATATACTTTTTGCCAACCGTAGGTAATGCCGTTTTTGCTCACAAACTTTAGCTTATCCGATTTCCAGTAGCCGGCCATAAAGCCGTCAATATCGCCGTTGTTCCAAGCAACCAATTGCTTGTCCATTACAGCTTTTATATCGGCGCTGTCGCTTCCGCCATTGGCTTGCACAGCCAATGCACCAAAAACAAGTACTAGAGGCAACAATGCCAGTTTTATTATCTTACTTAATGAAGCCTTGTTTATCATGTTACAGTAAATTACTTAATATTACGTTGCTTCTTAATGGTTTCGTATGCTTCTGTAAGTTGCTGAAATTTTTCTTTGGCACCGGCCACTACTTCTTCACCCAAATGAGCCACTTTATCAGGGTGATATTTCAGTGCCATTTTTCGGTAGGCCTTTTTCACCTCTTCGTCAGTAGCTTCTTCATTTATTTCAAGCACTTTGTAGGCACTTCCCGTATCCTGCAAAAACATTGCTGTAACCGATTGGAAGTCTTGCAGGCTAATACCCAAATACCCTGCAATTTGTTGCAAAAGGTTTAGCTCTGATAATTCTATTTTACCGTCAGCATAGGCAATACCCACCAAAAAATGCAGTAATTGCAGGCGGGCAGGGTGTATCATATTGGCTTTTATTTGCACACATACATCACGTAATGAGTAAGGCTGGTCGATGGTTTCCCGCAGCACTATCATTAGTTCGCCTGTTTTTTCTGGGCCGTAGGTTCGTTTAAAAAAGTCTTTTATGTAATTAAGTTCCGATTTTAACTTCTGCCCGTCGGCTTTCATTACAGCACCCGCCAGTACTACCAAAGTAAGTGCAAAATCTCCTGGTTGCGAACGGCCTTCTTGCCTGTTTATTTCATCAATATCAATTTCTGAAACATCAAACATTGAGCCTACCACAAAGCCCACAATCCCGCCAATGGGGCCGCCAAGCACCCATCCAAGTCCGCCGCCAACCCATTTCCCGTATCTTGTAGCCATACTGTATTAGTTAGCTGTTGCTGTTACTTTATTAATTATATCAAGCACCGCATCGCGGTTATTTACATCAATATTGTTGGTAATTATGGTAGCTAATATCTTATCGTTAATAGCTCCTTGCTCAAGGGCTTTGCGATAGGGTGTGGTTGAAAATGTTACCAACTCGTATTGTGATTTAAATACATCAGGATACAACTCTGTTAAATCATGCTCCACTTGTTTTTTGCGTAAAAAGTCAGGATGCCCTACCAAGTCGCGCATTTCTACAAAATTTTGTAAAGCAAGGTCAGCAATTGCATCTGCATTGGTTTTGCGTAGTTCCTGATAGTTTTCAAAAACCTTTGTCCAATCGGTGCCAAAATTTTCAATGCACTCATCCATCACCACGCAATCTTCAAAACTGCAATTCATGCCCTGCCCGTAGAACGGAACCACAGCGTGGGCTGCATCGCCCATCAATGCAATTTTGTCTTCACGCACCCAAGGGTAGCATCTTACTGTTACCAATGATGATGTGGGGTTGGTGGCAAAATCATCAAGCAATCCGGGCATTATCGGCACCACATCGGGGAATTGGTTATTAAAGAAAGCTGCTACCGCATCAGGGTTGTTAAGCGTTTTAAAGTTGTATTCGCCACCCTCAAACGGCAAGAAAAGCGTACAAGTGAAATCGCCAGCAGGGTTGGGTAATGCAATCATCATAAAACTGCTGCGCGGCCATATATGCAGAGCGTTTTTTTCAATTAAAAATTTGCCGCCCTCGCCGGCAGGTATGGCAAGTTCCTTATAGCCGTGTTTTAAGTAATCTTGCGAGTAGTTAAAACGGTCGCTTATTTGCAACCTGCCCCTTGTAGCAGCAAATGCTCCATCGGTGCCCAATATACGGTTGGCTTTGTGGTGAGTTGTGTTTCCGTGTTCATCAACAAATGTTGAAGTACCGTTCACAATGTCCACATCCACACAGCGGTGATTAAAATACAAAGTTATGTTGGGGTATTCATCAGCCAGCTCAAGCAATTTTATGTTTAGCCTTCCGCGTGATACCGAGTAAATAGCCTGTCCTTCTTTTCCGTAAGGTTGGTAGCTAAGTTTGCCGTCAATGCTGTGCATCATGCGGCCATACATTGGTATACCGTCAGAGAGTATTTCATCAGCAAGCCCTACTTTTTCAAGGGCTTTTATGCCTCTGTTGGATAAAGCAAGGTTAATAGACTTACCAGCCGAGATACGGTTACTGCGCAAATCGGGGCGGCGTTCAAACACATGAACATCAAAGCCCCGTTTGGCTAAATATACTGCCATTAATGAGCCTGAAAGCCCCCCGCCTATTATATCTATTCTTTCCATAATAAGTATGTATGCTGCAAATTTACGTTAGCCTTTGAGTTAAAAAAATTATGCTGCGTTATTAAATAATCATTAACTTAGTACTTTAAAATCAGTAGGCATTTTTTAAAGTAGGTAGGATAAATGTATTGTAAATTCGGTAAAAGTATTGTTTTACTGCTTGTATTAGTATGGGCAGTTAAAGATGGTTTTGCCCAAACCCAAACCAGTAGGTTTGGCAATATATGGTACTTTGGAGAAGTTGGCCTTGATTTTAATTGCAACCCGCCCCGTGTTTTAAGAGGAGAAAGTAAAATTACCCCTTGGGTGGTAGGTTCATCAACACTAAGCGATGAATGCGGCGATTTACGTTTTTATTGCAACGGCGATACTATTTGGGATTTTGCCCATAACTTTATCGTAGGGCCGGCCATACCGCTGAATGGCTCTCGCCAATCAACCCAGTCTTCAGTAATTCTTCCGCATCCTCAAGACCCTAAAAAGTTCTTTTTCTTTACGGTGGATGGTGATGAAGTAAATAATTTTAACGGGCTTAGTTATACTGAACTTGAAATTGGTGGAAACCCCATATTTCCTGTTTCTAATCAGGTGTTAGTGCGCGGCACTAATGAAATGGTAACTGCTTGCAGTGATGGTAACGGGGGATATTGGGTGGTTACTAAACTGAAGGGAAAGGATGAATTTCGGTCGTACCATGTTACCAATGCCGGTGTTGACACAAGTGCGGTTAGAAGTACAGCAGGGGGTACAGCTTCAGAAAGCGGTCAACTTAAGTTTTCACCCGATGGCCGATTTTTGGCTATCACCCGCCCTTTGCAACTATTTAAGTTTGATATTGCCACAGGAGCTGTTAAAAACTTCTCGCTCAGTTTAGGGGTTTCATCTTCAGGATTTCCTTGGCTTGATGATGGTACCGGTGTAGAGTTTTCGCCCAGCGGAAGTTTTTTATATACCAATAACTTTAATGGCGGTGTTACCCCCGGTGAAGAAGGGGTGTACCAGTTTGACTTGCGAAGTGATGACGAGATGATCATCCGCGCCACTCCGTTAAGAATTTCACCGCCCTCTACCGTTCTTAAAGGAGGCTTTCAGGTTGGTCCTGACGGAAAAATATACATTATAGAAGGGGCGTCGGTTGATAAATTGTCAATCATTCATCGTCCTGAATATTTGGGTACTGATGCCGATTTTGAATATCGGTTTATTAATTTACGCTTAACCAGTCCCGGTACATATTTTCCTAATTTTAATCAAAGTTGGTTTTTTGAGCCTGCTTTGTTTTTTGTAAACGGGGGGTGTAATAAAGATACCACGTATTTGGAGTTGAATGATAAACTGTGGTATTCACTTACTGACAGCAACGACATAGACTCAGTGCGTTGGACAATTGACGACCCTGTTGCCGGTACACAGGTTAAAAGCGGCTTTAAAGTACCACATTATTACGACCAATTCGGCTGTTTTAATGTAACCATTGAGGCATTTTCGCATAAATTAGGAGGTTCAGTCATACGCAGAAGATTGGCGCGTATCAGCCAAATGCCCACCACAGAGTTGGGTCCTCGTGATACTACTTTGTGTGTAAACCCAAAGCAATTATTCAGAACCGTTGCCACATTTGATAATCCGTTTTCAGAATACACATGGTATTATAAAACATTTGCCGATGTAGCTGCCGGTATCCCCGATTTGGGGCTAAACCCTATCAGCTCAGGACCTGATATTACCCCAAAGGTAGAAGGGCGTTTTTGGGTTGTTAAAACCTTCAAGTGCTGCACAAACTCAGATACCATTGATATTCATCACGACTCAATAATTCCGTTTTTTAAGGTAAACGATGGGCTACAGTGCGAGCGTAATAACTCCTATGAGTTTACAAACCTTTCTACGCCCACTTTTAAAAACACCTCTTGGAAATTTGGTGATGCCACAAGCGATACCGGTAAAATCGTTACTAAAAAATACAATGCAATTGGGTCTTATTATGTAGAAATGGCTGCTGAAAGCCAATTTGGGTGCAAAACTAAAATTACCCGCATTATGCTGGTGGTGAAACACCCGGTGGCTAAATTTAGCATTGATACCAATCAGCTTTGTTTTAAAGGGAACGTATTTAAATTTAAAGATTCATCAACAATTGAATTTGGTAACGGTAGCATACAAAAATGGACTTTTGATTTGGGCGACAGTACTACTACTAACCAAAAACAATTTACCAAAAGTTATACAAAACCCGGCACCTACACGGTAATGTTGGCAATAAATTCATCTCAGGATTGTAAGGATACAGCTTATAAGCAGATAAAAGTGTTTTCGCAACCTGTGGCAGGGTTTGCCATAGATGATACCAGCCAGTGCAGACTTGGTAATGTTTTTACGTTTACGGATACTTCCTCATCTTCAATCGATTCAATAAACTATCGTTGGTGGACGTATGGTGATGCTACCCCTCCGGCAAACCGAACGGGTATGCCGTTGCAGCACAATCGTTCGTTTAATACGGTTGATTCATTCAGAATCAAACTAAAAATTGGAGCGGGGCTAAATTGCTACGACAGTATGACGCGTTATGTGCACGTGCACGGAGACCCGTTTGTTGATTTTAGTATTCCTACACCTACACAGTGCTTAGATGGTAACCGTTACGATTTTGACGATACTACTTTTGTTGAAAAAGGAACCATACAAACCTATTTATGGGATTTTGGCGATAGTTCGCCTATAAGCAATACAGGGATAGGGAAGAGCTATGCTAAATATGGGAGCTACAACGTGAAACTAAAGGTAATCAGCAATAAGGGTTGCACAGATTCGGTTTCTAAAGCAGTATTGCTGCACCCCATGCCTGAAGCTGCGTTTACTGTAAATCCAACGATATCATGTTTTAAAAACCACTCGTTTTCGTTTTCAGGGGCGGCTTCGTTTGTACCCGTAGGAGCCATTACAGGATATTTGTGGGATTTTGACGATGCTACAACCTCAACGTTTCAAAACCCGCCTGCTAAGGTATATGCAAAAGACACAGCTCACGAAGTGAAATTAATAATCACTTCTGATAAGAACTGTGTTGATACCGCAAAACAAACGGTTGATTTTTATCCTACTCCGGTGGCTGTGATTAAGGTAGATAACCTTATCCAGTGCCTTGAAGAGAACGTGTTTTATTACAAAGGCGATAGCTCTACAGCAGGTAATGGAACTATCACCGAATATTTGTGGAATTTGGGTGACGGAACTATTGAAGATGTGCCTAACCCTGCGGGTAAATTTTATATAAAAGCTGATACGTTTGATGTGAACTTAAAAGTTACAACGGCTGACGGTTGTACAGATACTGCATCGGTGCAAGTGCAAGTAAGGCCCTCGCCCGTTGCTAATTTTTCAGTAGCACCTGCCTGCTTGTTTCATAATTCGGTATTTAAAGACTTAAGCACCAGTAATCCGGGTAACATAATATCGTGGAGTTGGAACTTAGGTGATGGTACACTCACCACTGATACAAATCCCGTGCATACCTACGATAATACGGGGGCATATACCGTAACCTTAAGTGTTGAGTCTAATTACGGATGCCGCGCATCGGTAACCAAAATAAACGAAGCTGTGGTGAAAGGGCTGCCGCAAGCCAAATTCGGGATGGCAAAAATTGATTACGATGATAAAAATACCACGGTACAGTTTATTGATTCATCTATTGATGTGAGTTTTTGGGATTGGGATTTTGGAAACGGTATTATCAGTAGCCAGCAAAATCCTTTAATAGTGTTTGACGACACTGTATCACTGCCGGTACGCTTTATTGTAAGCAATGCCGAAGGTTGTTTTGATACCGTGTATCGCAATGTATTTATAGCACCTGATTTTTATTTCCATGTACCCTCTGCCTTTACACCTAACAAAGATGAGCTCAACCGCACTTTTGGCGGTGAGGGTACCCGTTATTATAAAGAGTATTATTTAAGAATTTACAATCGCTGGGGTCAGCAAGTGTTTGAGTCTAATAACTCACAAGAACGCTGGGACGGCACCTCAAACGGAGAAGCTTGCCCCGTTGGTTTATATACCTATGTGTACCGTTTACTGGATGTTTTTGGCCAGTACCATAACTACAACGGCTCATTGATGCTAATACGTTAGTAGTAAAAGTATTTTCTTACCTGTTATTTTATACAAAACAGGTGGGTAAACTCGCATCAATTATTATCTTTGATGTTATGACATTACACACGGGCAACCTTTTTGTTATCAAGTAAGTCTTACTAACAAAGGGGCATGATTAAACAGCAAGGAATTAGGAGTTTACTGCTGGCACTCTTTCTATTGGGTGTGTGTCCTCTTTTTGCTCAACACGGCGGTGGTGCGCTCACAAATAATTTCGCAAATACCTGGTTGTTTGGTGGGGTAGGTTTAGATTTTAACTGCTCTCCGCCTAATGTTATCCGCGAAGGTAAAATTACTACTTGGGTAGAAGGTCCTTCAACCATTAGTGACGAGTGCGGTAATCTGCAATTTTATTGTAATGGCGATAGTATTTGGAACTCACTGCACAACTCCGTAAATGGGGGCGGTGTTTTTCCGATGGTAGGTTCAAGGCAGGCTACACAATCGTCGCTTATACTTCCTAATCTTCAAGCCCCCGGAACATTTTACTTTTTTACGGTTGATGGGGATGAGGTAAACAACTTTAACGGTCTCAGTTATACTGAATTTTCATTTAATGCACCCGGTGGTCCCGGATATGTGGTAAGTAACAGAGTGTTGGCACGGTACACCAACGAAATGGTTACGGCCTGCAGCGATGGGCAAGGCGGATACTGGGTTGTTACAAAACTAAAAAGCAATGCCGATTTCAGAGCTTACCATGTTACAAACTTGGGAGTAGATACTAATGCGGTGGTTAGCTCTGTAGGCTCTACCAAAACAGAAACAGGCCAAATGAAATTTTCTCCCGATGGCCGCTATTTGGCAATTTCACGTCCCCTGCAACTATTTAAATTTAACCCCACAACAGGGGTAGTTAGCAGCTACTTGGGGGACATGGAGAATGGCTGGTTGGATGATGGTAATACAGTTGAGTTTTCTCCAAGCGGTCGTTTTTTATATACCAACAATTACAATGGCGGAACTGCCCCTGCCGAAGAAGGTATTTATCAGTACGATTTATCACTTGACCCCGGAGTTATTGCCAAATTACCTCTTAAAATAACAAGCCCTACTGCAAAACCAAAAGGAGGAATGCAGCTTGGTCCTGATGGAAAAATTTATGTTATCGACGGTGAAGGAGTAGATAAGTTATCTGTAATTCAGCGTCCTGAAAAATTGGGTAGTGATTGTGATTACCAACACCAAATCATCAACCTTAACTTATCAAAGCCGGGTAAATATTTTCCCAATTTTAACCAAAGTTGGTTTATTGACCCCGACTTATACATTGCTGACAAGCGCTGCCATGCTGATACTACTGTGTTGGAAATGAACCCTGAACGATGGAGCATTTTAACTGATGGAAAAAAAATAGATTCGTTTAAATGGACAATTTTTGACCCTAATGGGGGTACACAAAGTGGTACAGGGAATACTATTAAACATTACTTTCAGCAGTTCGGGTGCTTTAGAGTTGAAATGATTGCCTACTCTTCTGCATTAGGTATGTCTGTTGTGCGTGAAGATTTGGTGAAAATAAATATTACACCCACCACAAACATGGGTCCCAAAGACACGGCTTTGTGTAAGCAGCCCCGGAGGATATTTTTGAACGTTGCCACGGCTGATAATCCCGGTTCTTCATTTGTGTGGTATTATAAATCGTTTCCGGATGTTATCAGCGGCAAGCCAGATTTGGGTATAAACCCGTTGGGAGTAGCGCCAAACATTATGGCTGAAACTGAGGGAAGGTATTGGGTAATTAAAACATTTAAGTGCTGCTCAATGACGGATACAATAGATGTGTATCATGATTCTATTATACCAATGTTTAGGCTGAACGACGGCTTGCAGTGTGAGCGTGATAACCAATATGTGTTTACCAACTTATCTACCCCCGCTTATAAAAGCACCACTTGGGATTATGGCGATGGTACCAAAGGGTTTACCAACATTGGTGTAAAGCATTACAAGACGGCCGGCTCTTACACTCCGGTAATGACAGTAGTAAGCGAGAAAGGCTGCAAAGCAACAATGTCAAGGGTTATTTTGGTGGTTAAACACCCCGTAGCCAAATTTATTGTTGACACTTTACAGCAATGCTTTGAAGGGAATATATTTAAGGTAAAAGACACTTCGTATATTGAATTCGGCCAAGGTGGGATTGTTAGCAGGTTGTTTAACAAGGGGTTGGGGCCTAATGACACTACCAGGAAATTGCAATTTAACATCAGTTACCCCAAGGCAGGAACTTATACAATTTCACTGGCATTAAACTCAAGTCAGGACTGTAAAGATACCATGTACCAGCAGGTACGTGTGTTTGCAAAGCCAAAAGCAGGCTTTACCATTAATGATGATAATCAATGTCTTTCGGCTAATAAGTTTGAATATACAGATACCTCATTTGTTACATTAGATACCATAAACTATCGTGGGTGGATGTTTACGGATACTTTACCACCCGAAGACCGAACGACTTTGCCGTTAAATAACTTCCGTAGTTATAGTAAGGTTGATTCGTTTAAAGTGCAGCTAAAGGTTGGTACAGGACCGGGTTGTTACGACAGCATTATTAAGTACGTGCATGTACACGGCGACCCTTATGTGGATTTTAAGGCCAACGATAGCGACCAGTGTTTGTTTGGCAATACCTACGATTTTAAGGATACAACCTACACTGAGAAAGGATTTGTGCAAACCTATTTGTGGAATTTTGGAGATAATACAGCCATAGCAAATAGTGGTTTAGGTAAAAAATACAGCAACTACGGTACTTATAAAGTGCAATTAAGGGTGATAACCAATAAAGGTTGCACCGACTCTGTGAGTAGGGAAGTAGTTGTGTTTCCGATGCCTGAAGCGGATTTTGCCATTGCCCAACCCGAAATGTGTTTTAAAACCCACGGGTTCACTTTTTCGGCGGCCCCTTCATTTGTTCCAACGGGTTCAGTATTTAGTTACGATTGGGACTTTGGTGACGGCACCAAATCAACACTCAAAGAACCTCCGGTTAAAAATTATTTGCAAGACACTGCCCATAAAATTAAATTGATTGTAGTTTCTGATAAATCCTGTGGCGATACTGTAACCAAGCAAGTGAGTTTTTATCCCACGCCCATCGCTAAAGCCAAAGTAAACAGGCCTTTGCAATGCCTTGATGGAAACGTATTTAATTTTAGGGGAGATAGTTCTATTGCCGGTGCAGGAGTTATCAGCCAGTATTTGTGGGAGTTTGGTGATGGTACCATTGGAACTGATGATTTTCCCGAGGCAAAAATATACGCATACCCTGATACGTTTAATGTGCGATTGAATATTACCACTGATAAAGGATGTACCGATACAACCTCTGTAAATGTTGTTGTATTGCCTTCTCCAACAGTTAATTTCTCGGTTGAACCTACCTGCCTTTTTGAGCCGTCTAAGTTTAAAAACAAAAGCTCAGCACATCCCGGTAAAATTGTAAACTACAATTGGTCGTTGGGAGATGGTACTTCTTCCGGCGACTCAACACCTAACCACACGTATGCTAATACAGGGGCTTATACAGTTTCATTAAGCGTTGAATCGAGTTACGGTTGCCGTGCAACCATTACAAAAGTCAATGAGGCCATTGTAAAGGCTTTACCCCAAGCATTATTTGGTCACGAGAAGGTAGATTTTGATGAAAAGAACACAACCATACAGTTTATTGATTCATCATATGATGTTGACCAATGGTTTTGGGATTTTGGCAACGGCATGGTTAGCAATCAGTCTGATCCGTTGATAGTATTTAGTGATACGGCTACTTTGCCCATACGGCTTGTGGTTACAAATACAGAAGGATGCTACGATACAGTGCGTAAAACGTTGTTTGTTGCCCCCGATTTCTTCTTTCATGTGCCCAATGCATTTACGCCTAACAACGATGGTAACAACCCATTGTTTGGTGGTGAGGGAACAAGGTATTACAAAGAGTATAGTTTACGGATTTTTAATCGCTGGGGGCAGTTGGTATTTGAAGCAGATTCGCCTCTGAAACGCTGGGATGGTAAATACAAAGGAGAGCCTTGTAAAGATGGAGCCTACACCTATATTTATGCATTACGCGATGTGTTTGGGTTTTATCACAATTTCTCAGGCACAGTTCATTTATTGCGCTAATCAGCGGCAATGTTGCTTTTTCAGCTTTTCTAATTCATCCCCATATTGCTTCGTAAATCCCATGGTTAGCCCTAAGTTAATGCTTTGGCAGGCTTCTGCTTTTTGTTTTTGTGCTATCTGCACCAGCGCAAGATTACGGTAAGCAAAGCTATTGTTGGCATCCAATTGCAACGAGTGATATATATACTTCATGGCCGAAGGATAATCTTTTAACAGATAGTGGCAATAACCTTTATTGCTCCATGCATACGCATAGGTAGAGTCAGTTTTTAAAGCATTGTTAAAATCGTCTAAAGCTTCTTGTATTTTATCCTGCTGCATTTTACAATAGCCGCGCACATTATAATAAGGCGCTTTGTTGGGCATTAAACGTATCAAAACGCCCGCATCTATTACAGCTTCGTTATAGCGTTGTTTTTTAAACAACATATCACAACGCAGTTTATACAATTCTGCCGAATCCTGATGGTAATTAATTGCTGTGTAAAGTGTAGAAATGCAGGAATCAATTTGCCCAATATCTCTTAATAATCTGCACTTGGCGTTCAAAGCCTGATAATAATCCGGTTTCAACCCTAATGATTGCTCATAAAAGCGCAGGGCGGCTCCGAAATCCTTTTTTAAAGTATAAGTGCTGCCAATAGAAAGAAATGCCCTTGGGTCAATAGGATTTATATTCTTTGCTGCCATAAAGTCTTGCAAGGCACTATCCAGCGAGTTGATGTGCAAGCGCGCAATACCGCGTTCATGTACATAGTCATAATTTTCAGGAGCTTTTTTAACAGCAGTAGTATAATCGGTAATAGCCTCAGCATAGTTACCCATAAAGCGGTGGGCATTGGCGCGGTAGTAATAGGCAGTGGCAGTATCAGCAAGTTGCAGTGCATCGCCCGCACTTTGAATTGCGTTTGCGTATTGATAGTTTTGTATAAGGGCTAATGTTTTTTGTAATGCGGCACGTATGTTTTGGTTATCGGCCAATAATACAGAATCATATACATTAATAGCCGCCGGCAATTGTCCTTGCGCCATTAAACTATCCCCCTTTTTTAACAAATCAGTTACGTTTGGGGTTGAATTTTTTGAATTGCAACCTATTCCTAAAATAAGGATAACAATACAATATGCTATCTTTTTCATGCCTTACAAAAGTACTACGTATAAACAGGCATTAAAAGCAGATTGTTTTAAACAAAAAAGCAGCCCCTTAGGGCTGCTTTTAGAAGTAAATTTATTACCAAGAGAGAGTAACTTCTTTGGTACAATAGTATTTTGCATTTGAACCAAACTCTTGGATGGTTGCAACGTAGCGTTTGGTGTCTTTTCCATGGAGTTTTGTTCTAAACTGAATAGTGCAGGCAGTATCGTTAGAATTTATATCCACTGGAGAATTCCAACCTATACTGTACACGGGGTTCTCTTCAAAAATAGCGCACGAAGCATAATTTTTGAAGTTCGTATTATCACACCTTTTAATTCTAAATGTAATCCTACCTTCTAACGAATCAATGTCGACTACTTGTAGTTTAAAATGATTTGTAATATAGTCGGTGTATAGGTTTTCATTGAACTCAGTTAAGTCTCTAATCGCTTTGGGGTAATCACAACCGGTAAAAATACCGAAATCAGGGACTGATTTTATCGATCCTTTAGGTACTTGTCCAGTAAATTTTAGGGTATAAGTTTTAGTGTCTGAGGGATCAATGCCTGTTACTGCCAAGATAGCTGTATATATCTTATTTTTTGTTGGTGTAAAACGTAGTTTAATACTGAACTTTTTGTTTTGCTGTATTTTAACAGGAAAGGAGGGTTTGCCATTTTCAAACGAAAATGCGTTTTCATCATTTTGAGAAAAATCGATATCATTAATAGTTATTTCTGATGTTCCACCATTAATCAAGTCAAGTGTAAAAGTATCTGATTGCCCCACGCTTACGGATCCATTACTTTTTCCTGATATTGAAACTAAATTTTTATTTGTTGTAGGTACCTGCAAGTCTTCAAGACTGCATGAGTGGAGCAAGGTCAGGGTGCTTATTGCGAGTAATAATGCCAATTTGATAGTTTTCATATGAACAAAATAATTTAACCAAAATTAATAATATTTTTTAAAAAAAATATCTTTTTGATTGATTTATAGTTTTTTATAACAAAAAAAGCAGCCCCTTAGGGCTGCTTTTAGAAGTATTTGGTAGTTAATGTTAATTCACAATTTTCCATCGCCTCACAACGTCGGCAGCATAAAAGAAACCTAATGCCCCACCTTTAATGTTTGTAGGCGGGTTAGCAGGCGGCGCTTGGAAGGGTCCCGGTGCACCGCTGTTAAGGTTACTTAGGGCTACTAAATAATTAAAGGCATATACATCTATTGAACGGAAATAAAGCATTACCGAATCACCTTTTTGAGGACGGAAGAAGGGTAACTCAAAGGCACTGCGTTTGTTTAATTCAATGTCACTATTATCAAACAATACATCGCCTTCTTCAAGGGTGTCGTTTTTGCCGTATTTAAACCAGTAATTTTTTACAGGGGCTTGGTCATAAGTTCCCCAGAAAGTAATGGCGTATCCTTCGTCTAAAAAGCCTTCTTTGGGTTTAAATACCTGAATTAGTGTATCGTCAACACTAAACATGGGTTCAAGTTTTGAACTTGCTGTGTACTCTTTTCCATCAATTACCACTTTAAGGTTATACGTATGGTTTTTCTCACCCAAATAACCCGCAGCAGGTTTGTATATTCCGTTAGCAACGTGATTAAAAATAACAGGAGTACCATTGTCTTTTGTAACCTCTACAACCGCTGTAGTAATTACCGGAGGTTTTCCGTTTGAGTTATAAGGAGCTGTGTAGCTAAGCTGGATGTATGAACTGTCAGTTTCAGTAGTAACCCGGCCTTCGATTACAGGTTTTTGACCTGCAAATGATAAATCAAGGTCTATTTTTTCTTCACAGGCGCTAAAAACAACGGCCAGTACAAGGGTATATATAATCTTTTTCATCGCTAAGTTTAAAATTTAAAGTTGTAAGTAACTGATGGAATAATACCGAACAGATAGGTTCGGTAAACGCCTCTTTGGCCGTTTCCGTCGTCTTTAAACGAAAGTGAGAACCAGTTTTTGCGGTTGTAAACGTTGTAAATTGAGAATACCCAATTGCTCTCGTTTTTATATTTTTTTTCAGGGTTCTTTTTGCGATTCAGTGTTACTGATAAATCCAAGCGGTGGTAGGGCGCAAGGCGGAAACTATTACGATCGCTGTAATGCTCCACTTCTTGACCATTTACTATGTAATAACCCACGGGTACAGTGGCCGCCTCGCCGCTGGCGTATACAAAATTGGCACCAAAGCTTAGACGGTCGTTAAGGTCGTATGTTGCAACCACTGTTGCGTAATGTCTTCTGTCAAACCTAAACGCATACCAGTCGCCGTTGTTAATGCCTTCCGCTTTACGTTGACTGCGGCTCAGTGTATAACTAACCCAACCGTTCAAACGACCTTGTTGCTTACGTACCAATAGCTCTAAACCATAGGCACGACCGCGGCCTTGTACCAATTGGCTCTCTATGGGTTCAGTAAAATCAAGGTCGGCATTATCAATCACCTCAACGGTGTTTCTCATGTCCTTATAATACACTTCAGCTGATGCTTCCAACTTATTATCCATAAAGTTGCGGAAATACCCTACCGCTACCTGGTCGGCACGTTGTGGTTTTATGTAAGGATTGCTGGGTACCCAAAACTCTTGTCCTGTGCTTGCTGTGGTGTTTTGTACTAAATGCAGGTATTGAAACATGCGGTTATACGATAGTTTTACCGAGCTGTTAGCATTTAAACGGTAAGCAGCATTAAGGCGGGGTTCAAAACCCGCATAGGTATTGTAAAACTCACCTGCTGCATAATTGGTAGTATCGTTTATCAATAGCAATGATGAAATACGCACGCCCGGGTTAGCAGGGTCAACATAGGTGGGTTGGCCGTTTGAATATTTAAATTCTCTGCCGCCGCCTACGTTAGAAAAAATTGAAATACGCCCACCGTATTCAATATTTAAACGGGTGTTTACATCGGTTTTGTGGCTTACGTAATAGGCTTGCTCAAATGCACGCTTACGAGGCAATGAAGCTGCCGATATAATAGATGTTGAAGTGATTGGCTCTGTTTCGCCGGGTCTGAACTCGTGAAATGTGTTTAATAACCCGAAACGCAAGGTGTTTTTTGGGGTAATGTAGTAAGTAAAATCCGATTTCAACCCCAAGTCGTTGATGTAGTTATTACGTTCAAGGTTAAGGTTGGGCGATATATTGAACTGAAGATTATAGTTGTAGCGGCTGGCTATGAAGCTGGTGTTCATAAACATTTTACTGTTAATGATGCGGTTCCAGCGCACAGTACCCGTGCTATTACCCCAGCCGAACCCGAAAATTGAACCAATACCCAATACGTCTTTACCGGTGTAGAACGAAAGAAACAAACGGTCTTTTTTGCTAAGCGTAAAGTTCATCTTGGCGTTCAAATCACCAAAATAGGCTTTGGCATTTCTGGTTTGTTCTGAGAGTGGAAAAAACAAATCGAAATAGCTGCGGCGTGCCGAAACTATGAACGAATGCTTATCTTTTTTTATAGGTCCCTCAAAAGTAAGGCGTGAAGATAATACGCCTATACCTCCATAAGCACTGTAGGTTTTGCTGTTGCCTTCTTTCATCCTCACATCCATCACGCTGGCAAGACGGCCGCCATATTGTGCAGGAGTACCGCCTTTGTATATTTCAAAATCTTTAATAGCATCGCCGTTAAATACCGAAAAGAAACCGATAACGTGTGAGGGGTTATACACCACAGCCTCATCCAGTTGCACAAGGTTGTGGTCGATATTACCGCCGCGCACAATGGTTAAGGTACTACCATCTCCGGCAGCTTGCACGCCGGGCAATAGCTGTGCTACTTTAATAATGTCGGTTTCACCCAGTAGCAAGGGTACTTTTTTTGCGGTCTTTACATCCAGCGTAACAGCACTCATTTTGTTTTCGCTGATATTTTTATCTGCTTTTTCACCGGTCACAACTACCTCACCAACCTCAACAGTGTTTTCAGCCAACTCTATGTTAATCGTTTTGTTGGCATCAAGGTCAATTTCTACAGTTTTCGAGGTGTAACCTGTGTAGCTGAAAATCAGCTTGTACTTTCCTTTAACAAGGCTTAGGGAGTAAAATCCGTATTCGTTTGAGGCGGCACCGTTTGTGGTACCATCGGCCAATACAGTAGCACCGATTAATTCTTCGCCGTTGGCAGCATCTTTAATTGTTCCGCTAATGGTATAGCGAGATTGGGCACTTAAACCCATCGCCGTACAAAGGAGCAAAAACAATAAGGGTAGTTTTTTCATAGTTTTATTAAAATGCGCCGCGAAACTAAGAATTGGTTCATTGGGTTGAGGTAACATATTATTTCAACTGTGTTTTTTTCTCGATGAAGGTACTTTTGCAAACCATCAAGTGTAAAAATTGTTTGAAGGCCCTAAAGTTAAAAATCATAATAACCCTCTTAGTACAATCAAGCACCCCGATACCCCTACGTGCTTTTATATTATTTTTTGTTAATTGTATGGACTTGATATTACTATGCTTTACTAGCATTGTGAAAAGAACTTATTTTTGATGAATGGATATTGACGAAAGAATTGAGGTGGCATATGAGGAAAAGGATTTTGAACTGATAGCAACTTTGTATGATTCAGAAATCAAAAAAAAGTCACTCAGTATTGATCAATATTCGCTTTTTTCTGTTTTTCAAGCCTTGAATGAACAGGGACGCTTTGATGAAGTTGTGAGAATCACCAACAAATTCTTTTATGGCAGTTGGCACCGACAAAAGTCAGAATGGTTTATGAAGCAAATAGCCATTTGGCATTTAATGGCTGTGATAAGTACAGATAATAAAAAGGAAATGTCAGCAAGCCTGTTTTTCTTCAAGAACTTTTATCCTTCAGTTGATGCAACAGATGCGCTACAAGAGCTATTGCTTGTTTTTGAGGGGATTGCCAAAAAGCAGTATTATTCATTTATAAAGCCGTTTTATACATTTCTCATTTGCTTTGAAATAATTGAATGGACTTTTGATTTCTTTTCTATTTACACAGCCACAGTTTTTTTGGTTTTGGGTATTGTTGAGGTAATTAACATGATTAACCGAAAAAACGCTTCATACAACTTCTCATTTATAGTGTTTCAAGGATTATTGTTTGTGAAGAGTTTATATAGGTGGATGTATTGGACATTGAGCAAGCCTGCAATTAAAATTAAAGCATATACAGAAACATGATAATAGGAGTAGCAGGGCCGTACAGCGCACCTACAGCAGGAGAACGACAAGCCAATCTTGACCGTATGAACGAGGCGGCAGCCCGTTTGCTTGAAATGGGGCATATCCCTTTAATAGGAGTAAATGCCGCTTTACCCGTTATTGCCAAAACTCCCCTTGAGGATACCTACAAGGGGATAATGGATATATCGCTGGCGGTGATTGATAAATGCGAGGCATTGTTATTACTGGCCGAAAGCCCCGGGGCTAACCGCGAACGCGATTTGGTATTGGCAAAGGGTTTGCCTGTGTATTATTCGCTAAGAGAGTTGTTAAAATAAATGCTTATATAAATTAAAAATGATAGTCAAACCTCATCTATCAAAAGTATAGATGAGGTTTGACTAAACTGTTATAGATACTTAATAGCAAATGCAACTAAACCAATAATTTGGTAACCTGATAATACACCTGCTAATCCAAGTATAATTATTGTGATAAAAACCAACTGTTGTTTTTTAAAAAAGTACTTTACTTTCATCAAAACACCTCCTTTCTATGTTCTCCATATTTATAAATAGTCGGGTTTTCAGGAAAACATAGGATTTGCGAGGGTTATTTTGTAATAATAGTGTAATTTTTTATTGCTCTTACATTAGAAAAAAGTGATAATATTTGATGTTTCTTTTAGGGTTACGCAAACGCTTTGGTAAGCAATTCTTCTTGCTCCTTAGCGTGTATTTTAGCCATACCGGTTGCAGGTGAGGCACTTGATTTGCGGGCAATCACCTTCCAGTCAAAGTTTTCGTCGTAGCGTAGTGTAAACAAATACGCGCCTTGGTTTTTGGGTTCTTCTTGTACCCAAACCACTTCGGCGTTTTTGTATTTGGCACGTACTTCGGCAATCTCTTTTTCGGGGAAAGGATACAATTGCTCCACACGAACAATGGCTACATCTTCGCGTTTCAGCTCTTCGCGGCGGTTCAATAGTTCGTAATAGATTTTACCGCTGCATAGCAACACACGTTTCACGTTTGCTGCATTGGTTTTAGCGTCATCTATCACGGGCATAAAACTACCTTTAGTAAAGTCTTCCAGCGTGCTTACGCATTGTGGGTGACGCAGCAAGCTCTTTGGAGTCATTATCACCAACGGAGTGCGGAAATTACGCAACATCTGGCGGCGGAACAGGTGGAACAAGTTGGCAGGGGTGGTGCAATACGCTACTTGCATATTATTGTTTGCGCACAATTGCAGGTAACGCTCCAAACGGGCCGAAGAGTGCTCAGGGCCTTGGCCTTCGTAACCATGTGGTAACAATAATACAAGACCGCTGTAGGTTTTCCATTTGGCCTCGGCACTACTTAGGTATTGGTCGATGATAATTTGGGCACCGTTGCTAAAATCACCAAACTGAGCTTCCCAAAGGGTTAGCGTGTTGGGTGTAGCCATCGAGTAGCCGTATTCAAAACCCATTACTGCATACTCACTCAATAACGAGTTGTATATCTGTAGTTTGGGTTTGTCTTCGCCAATATTGTTTAGCGGGGTATATTCTTTTTCAACGTGCTCTTGGTCGGTACCGCTAAATTCAGGGTCTTCTTTAATTACCGCATGACGGTGGCTAAACGTACCGCGTTCGCAGTCTTGACCGCTCATTCGCACGGGGTAGCCTTCGTTCAATAAGGTAGCATAAGCCATCAACTCACCCATAGCCCAATCGTAGTTGTTGTTTTTGATCATGTTTTTACGATCGGTAAACAACTTGGCTACTTTTTGGAATGCTTTAAAATCAGCAGGTATTTCAGTGATTTTTTCGGCCAATTCCAAAAACAGTTTTTCATCTACTTTGGTTTCGGGGTTGTGTTTGGCATCCTCAGCGTTCACGCTGGTGTAGCCTTCCCACACATTTTTAATAAAGTTAAATGCACGGGTGGGTTCTTCGGCTTTTGCCATTTCCAGTTTTTCCTGCAATTCCTTGCGGAAATTCTGTTCCATTTCTTTGGCAAGTTCAGCTTCAATGCTGCCGGCAGCCAATAGTTTTTCAACGTATATCTCGCGTGGGTTGGCGTGTTTACCAATGGCTTTGTATAGTAAAGGTTGGGTAAAACGGGGTTCGTCGCCCTCGTTGTGGCCGTATTTACGGTAACCCAACAAATCAATGTAAACGTCGGTATTAAACTTCTGCCTGAACTCAAGTGCCAATTGCACGGTATAAACAACCGCTTCTACATCATCAGCGTTTACATGGAATACGGGGCAAAGAGTGACTTTAGCCACATCGGTACAATAAGTACTTGTGCGTCCGTCGGTGTAGTTAGTAGTAAAACCAATTTGGTTGTTGGCGGCAATGTGTACCGTTCCGCCTACGCTGTAGGCTTCTAATCCGGCCATCTGGCCTACTTCGTATACAATACCCTGTCCTGATAGCGATGCATCACCGTGAATCAAGATAGGGATGATTTTATCAACGTCGCCGTTGTGCTTATAATCAAGTTTAGCGCGGGTAATACCTTCAACAACGGGGTTAACTGTTTCTAAGTGAGAAGGGTTGGGAGAAAGACTAATGTGGGCGTTTTTACCGCCACGGGTGGTAATATTGCTCGAAAAACCTAAATGGTATTTCACATCGCCTTCAAACAGCGCTTCTTCGTATGCTTTCCCTTCAAATTCTTTGAATATATCGCTGTACGATTTGCCTAAAATGTTGGCAAGTACATTCAAACGGCCACGGTGAGCCATGCCTATCACAAACTCCTCAGCTTCTTGCTCAGAGCCGTATTGAATAATTGCGTCTAATGCAGGGATAAGGGTTTCAAGCCCCTCTAGCGAGAAACGTTTTTGGCCTACAAATTTGGTGTGCAAAAAGTTCTCAAAAATCACGGCTTTGTTCAGCTTGTCAAGCACATGGCGTTTCTCGTCAATATGCAGTTTAGGCTGGTTTTTGCCGCTTTCCATTTTCTTTTGCAACCATTCTACCTTTTCAGGGTCGCGTATGTAAACAAATTCAGCACCTATGCTTTGGCAATAGGTAGCATCAAGATAGGCAATAATATCACGCAGCTTAGCGGGACCCAAGCCAATTTCAACGCCGGCGTTAAAGGTTTTGTCAAGGTCTTTTTCGTCGAGGTTAAAGTTTTTAATATCAAGGGTAGGCGAGTGCTTACGACGGTCGCGTACAGGGTTGGTTTTGGTGAACAAGTGCCCGCGGGTACGGTATCCTTTAATAAGGTTCAGTACGTTTATCTCTTTCAGCACATCTTCTGATACGGGTTGTGATGATGAACTGCCGTTGGCGCGGCCTTGCCCTACATCAAACCCCTCAAAAAATTTCTTCCAACCAAAGTCCACCGATTCGGGGTTGGCGGCATATTGTTTATACAAATCGTCGATAACGCTCACATCGGCGTTGCTGAGGTACGAATGTTCAACCATGATTTTTGTTGCAGTAAAAAACGCTGCAAAGGTAGCAAACTAAAGTTGTTTTTAGAAGGCTATTAAGCCTTTTAGATATATTTAGCAGCAATTACCAACCCTGCAAACACAGCCGACAATAAGTAATGGGTAATGGTAATGTTGAAACGCTTACGTACCGCAGGAGAGAAAATTGCCATAAACCCAACTAAGCAAAGCAATAGCATGATGGCTGCCATTGCATACAAACCCGCACCGCCTTCTTTGCCATTATCACCCGCAGCAAAAGATAGTGAGGCTATAATTACCACTAAAAACAATACTTGCATGGCTGCCTGCATAGCCCAACCGATTTTTGAGTTGAAAAGGAACAATATGGCTCCTAAAAGTGAAAGCAGGATAAAAGTAATCTCGAACGATTTGGCGGCTAATAACCCTTGCAAACCGTTATTATAGGCTTCGGGATGGGCGTTGTACATGGAAATGTCCCTTGCTATAGTGGTGATTAGCAAAACGCCGTACAGGCCTGTAATCACTGCCATTACTTTAGCGATAATGATCCATGCTTTGTGGTTCATAGGGTATGAAGGTTTTGGTAAATTTAGCTGGTTTATAAATTATTATCAATTGAATTTTTAAGTCGTTATTTTTAGCATAGGCACTCAGGGCGGAGGTGATTAACTAATTTGAAATGTAAATAATGTTGAGAACAGAAGTAAGGAGCTCTTTAGTGCAGAACTTATTTGTATGCGATATGATTTATCGTAGAGCCCTGTAACGGAGCTTTTTTTGTTATTTTTGATGGCATGGAGAAAGAAGTGAAGCGACTACAGCTATTTTTACAATCGTACCTTGATGCCGAACACGGTAACCAAGCTAACTATGTCCCCACTTTTTATAAATCTAAGATGCAAAAAATTGCCAACAACAGGCAGTACTACTTTAGCATTGAGTATATAAATGAATTAGGTGATGGTGAGGAGTTTCATGTCGATGCAGATATTTACGGATATTTATGTTTTATTATAGCTCTTTTAGAGGATTTGGAGCGTAGGGAGAAATTAGCGTTGGGTGTTATTGCTAATGATAATAATTACACCCAAATTGAACCGGATGAAAACAGCACATGGCCGTCAAAAAAATCAGGAGCAATAATAATAACTAATGAAACCGAATATTTTCCACATTTCAGTCACCAATTTGAGTTTGGGACTTTAAAAGAAGAAATTGATAATTTTTTGGAGTATGCAAATACTGAAGAAATCAAGAAAAATGCTGATTTTAAACTGCAAGCTATAGGAGGTTCTGCTACTCAGATAATGGGAAATACCGAAGGGATTGTTTTGTTTGTGGCAAAGCTTCTTGAAATTGTTTTTGAATGAAGCGAACAGCTAAAAACAAATTCAGAAATACCTTCATTTACTATTTACCTTATTGACTTTTCTAAAAATAAATGGGCTAATTTAGGTTACTCCCCTCGTCTTCCTGTCTCTCCTCTTAATTATAAAAAACCAGTAATAGAAAAAGAAGAAAAAAGAATAAAACCTGCTAAAATAATAGTAACTGCAATAATGGAAAAACTTGCCATCAGGGCTTTAATCATTGGCGTAATTGGGGGTTTAATTGCCTTTGTGAAAGAAATTATTTCTTTGTTTTATTAAGTCAAATCTTAAACCTTGAAATGTCTCCTCACCGGCATTGAGAGATATACTATACTTGATAAAGTATAAAATAATGCTAAAAATATTTCGGTTTTGAGGTTGTAGTGAGAAGGTGTGTAGATAAGTTCGTTGGTTACAATGTAAATGCTTCTTATGACGATGATTATAGTTGTAATTACTATTAACCACCACCCCAGTTTTTTCTTGAGCAAAAAGAGAATTGAAACTGTCATTGATATTAATGCATAGCTCATTAGCGATATGATAGTTGGGAAATGCGCACCAGAACCGATGTCTTTTGGTTTATATATCTCGTAATGGTTTCTTAAATGTATATAGCAAACAAATAATACAACAAGCGATATAAGTATGTTTAGTACTGCAGCAATTTTTGAGAGTTTAACCATGCTTATAAATATACGTAAAAGCCTCTGCTTTCATTGCACCAGTCAAATTTATTTTCAGCAAGTACATTTAGCCAATTAATAAAGTTGGTGTTCAATTCATGAGATAGTAGTTGTTTTGCTTCCTTGATGTTTTCAACACTACAGGCATATATTCTTATGGCCATTTTGACACTGTTACTCTCTGCAAACTCTTTAACTTTCAGTCCGTGGAAGAAGGCCTCAAATAATAATTTGGGATGTTGAGTATACATATATTCAATGCTGACAATACGCTCAAATCCAAACAAAGATTTTGATATAGCAGCTTCAATTTCTGTTGTTTTGGTGGGGTACGATTTTGATTTAGGCAGCTTATCTTTACTAATTGTATAACTCATGCTTAAAATAAAAAAGCCCCTCACAACTGCAAGGGGCTAAATATATTAAGGCTTCAAATTGCCATACATTCTTGGGAAGGGGATGCTTTCGCGTACGTGGGGCAGTTTACATACCCAAGTTACAATACGCTCCAGGCCTAAGCCAAAGCCTGCGTGAGGCACACTTCCGTAGCGACGCAAATCCAAGTACCACTCAAATGCCTCCATGGGTAGTTGGTGTTCTTCAATTTTTGCAGTTAGCATTTCAAGGTTGGTTTCACGTTCGCCACCACCCACAATCTCGCCGTAGCCTTCGGGGGCAAGCACATCCACACCACGGGCAAAACGTTCGTTTTCAGGGTCGCGTTTCAAATAAAACGCTTTCACCTCGTGTGGCCAGTTATATACCATAATAGGCACATCAAACAGGCGGGTGATTACAGTTTCGTCGCTACCGCCAAAGTCGTTGCCGTATTCAAAGTTTTTAGCGCTGGCAATCCATTGGGGTATGTTGCGTTGGTCTTCTTCCAAATCTTTCAACTCACCTTTCAGTTGGTCAATTTTACTTTGGTTAAAGCCAATTTCACCCTTCCTCATGCCGGGTGTTTTTATTTTCTCTTCGCGTTCTTCAATTTCTTTTTCAACCTCTGCGATGCGGGTTTGTACTTTCAGTAATTCATCTTCCAACGATTTAATACTGTTCACCCCGTTCACATCCTGCTCGCCCTTAATAATCCTCACCGCCTCGTCATAAGTTAGACGGGGGAAAGGTTTAGCTATGTTTTCAAGTATGGCAGTATCCCTGCCCACCATTTCCAACTCGGTTTTGCAGTTGTTCAGCACATCGGTAACTATCGACCTTAAGAAATCTTCGATAAGGTCCATGTTATCAAAAATGTCGTAAAACGCCATTTCAGGCTCAATCATCCAAAACTCGGCAAGGTGACGGCGTGTTTTCGATTTTTCAGCCCTAAAGGTAGGCCCGAATGTATAAATCTTGCCCAAAGCCATTGCCATTGCCTCGCCATACAGCTGCCCGCTTTGCGAAAGATAAGCCGGATCGCCGAAGAAATCGGTTTCAAACAAGTTGGTGGTGCCTTCGCTGGCGTTGGCCGTAAACAAAGGCGCATCCATCTGCACAAAACCGTTGCGTTGGAAAAAATTATGGATGGAGTAAATAAGTTGGTTCCTTATTTTCATAATGGCCCACTGGCGGTTACTGCGCAACCACAAATGGCGTTTGTCCATTAAAAACTCCACCCCGTGTTCTTTTTTGGCTATAGGGTAGTCTTGGGTAATTTGGATAATGTTTAAATTATTTACCTGAAGCTCGTAACCGCCCACTTGGCGGTCGTCTTTCAATACTTTTCCTGTAATTGTAAGAGAACTTTCTAGGGTAAGCGAGCGTGCATTTTCAAACACTTCTTCACTCACGGTTTCTGCGCTTACTACGCACTGGCACAGGCCTGTACCGTCGCGCAGAATCACAAAAACCAATCCTTTACCTTCGCGTTTGTTACTTACCCATCCTTTTAGGGTCACTTCCTGCCCTTCGTGGGCACTCAAATCCTTGATATACATTCGTTTTATACTTCGTCGTTTCTTCTTTGGCAAAAATAGCACTAATTTTGGGCAAAATTTTTGTCATTGTTCGGATTATAAAGATGCTGAAACAACAACTTTCGCAAAAATTACTTCAGAAATTATCTCCGCAGCAGATACAATTTATCAAGCTGCTGCAACTTAGCACGCAAGATTTTGAGCAGCGTGTAGAGCAGGAGATGATTGAAAACCCCGCGCTAGAGAACGGGAAGGATGCCGACGATGCCGATTTTAATCAAACCGAAACTGAAAATACCAAGGAGGATGACTTTGAGGATATTGACAGTGAGGTTGAGAAAGAGGATGTGTTTGACGATGGCGATTTGTTTGACCTTGATGAATACATGGGTGGGGACAGCGATAACGATGGATTCCATTTGTATGAAGAAAGCGGCAGCGATGATGAGCGCAAGGAGTTGCCGATAGCCAGCACCAGTTCCTTCCACGAGCAATTGCTTGAACAAATACAGGCCAGTATGCACGATGAGCACGAGGCAGTGCTTGCGGAGCAAATTATTGGCAGCATTGAAGAGGATGGATATTTGCGCCGACCTTTAGGGGCGATTGTGAACGACTTGGCCTTCTCGATGAATGTGGAGACCACTGTTGAGGAGCTTGAGAAGGTACTTCACAAAATACAATCATTAGAACCTGCGGGCATTGCTGCACGTACTTTACAGGAGTGTTTGTTGTTGCAATTAAAACGCAAAGACAAAGTGCTTCATCCTGAGGTTACTTTGGCCATCCGCATTATCAATGATTTTTTTGAAGATTTTACTAAGAAGCATTACGAAAAGATGCTTCGCCAATTAAAGGTGAAGGATGAGGATTTTAGGGAGGCAGTAACACTTATTACCAAACTTAATCCTAAGCCCGGTGATAGCGGCACCAACATAAAAACCCAATACATAGTACCCGACTTTATTATTGTTGACACCGATAGCAAACTTGAAATTGTACTGAACAGTCGGAACGCCCCTGACTTGAGGGTGAGCCGCACGTATTTGGATACGCTGAAAAGCTACGACCGTAACCAAAGCAATAATAAGCAGATTAAAGAAACCGTGCAGTTTATTAAGCAAAAACTTGACGGGGCTAAGTGGTTTATTGACTCGATAAAGCAACGCCAAAATACTTTGTTGCTTACCATGAATGCTATACTGAAATATCAGTACGACTACTTTTTAACCGGGGACGAAACCAAACTAAAGCCGATGATATTAAAAGATATTGCGGACGAAGTGGGTTTAGACGTTTCAACCGTTTCGAGGGTGGCAAACAGCAAGTATGTGCAAACCGATTTCGGGATTATATCGCTTAAATTTTTCTTCTCAGAAGGGATTACTACTGACGACGGAGAAGAGGTGAGTAACCGCGAAGTGAAGAAAATATTACAGGATGCGATTGAAGGTGAGGATAAAAACAAACCCCTGCCCGATGAGCGTTTGATGGAAATATTGAAAGAAAAGGGCTACAACATAGCCCGCCGCACAGTAGCCAAATACCGCGAGCAATTGAACATACCTGTTGCCCGTTTGCGTAAACAGATATAACTGCTATTTTTCTTTACCAAAGTGTTTTATCATTGCGAAAGCATAGGTTGCTTTTGTAAATGACACAACCCTCATACATTAAGGAGCTCGACGGGCTTAGAGCAATTGCCATATTATTAGTTTTGGTGTGGCATTACTTCTTAGGCCAAACCACCCCTGATACCATTACCCCTGAGGTGTGGCTGGGGCTATCATGGACATGGAGTGGCGTTGATTTGTTTTTTGTGTTATCAGGGTTTTTAATTACACGCATCCTTCTCAACTTTAAAGGCAGTCCTAATTATTTTAAAACCTTTTACGCACGGCGGATGCTGCGTATTTTCCCTCCTTATTACCTGCTGCTCATAGTGTATGTGTTGCTGGTTGCCGCAGGCATCACCCGCTATATCCCCGCATTACTCAGTAGCCCCATTCCCATATATTCTTACTTTTTATACATCCAAAACATATACATGGTTTGGGATGGTTTCGGTGCAGGTTGGATGAGTGTTACATGGTCGCTGGCGGTAGAAGAGCAATTTTATTTGTTATTCCCGCTGGTAATTTATTACGTCAACAGTCGCCATTTACCCAAAATATTTATAGTGGGCATACTGCTTGCCCCCATATTCAGGGCGTGCATTGGTAGTTACGGGGCCTATGTGCTATTACCCAGCCGTATGGATGCGCTACTGGCAGGGGCATTGATAGCGTATTATTATGCAAGCGGGCACATTACCCGTTTACTAACTCAACACCGCCGATTTTTGTGGTTGTTTACCCTGCTTATGTTTTTGGTAATGATAGTTTCGTTGTTTAAAGACAACGGAAACCGAACAGGGGGTATTCTCAGTCATACAACCTACCTGTTGCTGTATTCATCGCTGTTGGTTACAATATTGGTGAACGAAGGCACAAGCTCAACAAGGTTCTTCACCAATAAAGTATTGGGCTACATCGGTAAAATATCCTACTCGGTGTATTTATTTCACCAAATCTTTATTATGGCGTTTTACCCGTTGTTTTTAAATGAACACATTCCGTGGTTACGCAATGTACAATCCGTATGGGTTACACTGGCCGCATTGGTTGCTACGTTTATTGCGGCTTCCTTGTCATACTACCTGATTGAAAGACCCCTACAGAAATACGGCAGAAAGTTTAATTATTAAGGCTAACGTTATTTAATCCTATACTGGAAATAAATACCCCCCGAAAAAAAATAGGGTTTTAACTTTAAAGTGTATGCAAAATCAGCATCGTTGGTTTTACCCTCAATTTCTTGTGTGTAAAGGGTTTTAGTGCCTGCATAAAAAGCCAGCTCCATCCCAACTTTCCAACGTTTGCTTAAACGCAATGCCCCGTCAATACCTATGTTTAAGTAAGGTAAAGGGTATTCTGGGCCGTATGCACGCACTACCTTAGCAGAAGTATATTCAAAATAGAAATTACCCGATGAGTCCAATGCTCCAGTTTGGCTTCCCCAGCCTCCACTACCCAAAGAACCTCCTTGAGGTCTAAAACAAATGGCAACTCCTCCAAACAACATTAACTTTGATGGATTTTCTTTTTTCGTTTGTAAAACTGTGTATGAATAGTTTAACAGGACTGCTGGTATTGTTACACCTTCACCATGTGTGTGTGTGCCAAACTCATTAGTTATTGAAGAAGTAATAAATGGATTAATTGCTCTGAAACCGGTTATTAATCCATGAGTACTGTCAATAGAATAAGTTACGGTTATATCCCAAAAGTTCGATAACTGGGGGAAAAAGTAAAATCTGTTACCTACCATAATATCAGCTAAAGGTCTCCCTTCTTTTATTTCCAAATCACCCCTTTGGTCATCGAGACGAGTGACTTCAACTTTAGAATAGGATTTTAGATTGTTAAATCCTACCCTTACTGCCCATTTTTGGGCAGTAAGGATAAGACATGAGCTGAAAAAAAATATACTAAAAAAAATTCTAATCATACTCGTTTAAATATTTAGGTCTTTTAGGTTTATGGGGTTAGGGGATGTGACAGGGTTATTAGGATTTCCAGGAGGAATAAACCACAAATACGATTTTACCTGGTTTTTATTCCGCGCCCATGAATTGGTAGATTTGTAGGTTTTAAAATCAAAATACGCATTTAAACCAAAAGTGTTGTTGGGCCAGTTGGAGCTGTTGCCCCACGGACCACAATACTGTTTCCAACCGTCTTGGTGTGAAAAAGCAACTGAGACAGCAAAAGGTGTACCTCTAGTGAGGTCACCTTTGTTATGTCTCCATTCCCGTTTAGTTTCAAAATACACCCCGTATTTGCGGTATATGTGTCTTGTGAAATATGAAAATCGTTCAACAAAAGGGAAATTTATTACTGTTGAATAGTTTTCGGATTTGTTGTCCCAATCTTCTTTAGCCCAAATTTCATCACACCCTCCAAATAGCTTTCTCAGCCAGCGGAACGCTTTTCCCGAATATTGTTCATAACCCGTGGGGTGAAAAACAGGGTCATAAAAATTATACCGCATCACATACATACTGTCGTTGTTCACTTCCTGCTTCATCTTTAGCACTGATAGGTTACTGCAAGTTACGGGATACATTTCGTAAATGTGTTCGTTCTCAAAGTCAAACAAAAAAGCAAGCGAGTCAATTTGAATAATGGAGTCCTGCGACACAACTGATGCAAGCACTTGAGTAATTTTGCCGTATTCAATTAGTTTCAACGAGTCGTTTGGCAAGGCTTCAATTGCATCACGCAACGGGGTGTAGCTGAACGCATTTTCAAAATCATCAAAAATACTGTCACTGTACATCGAATTGTCCGACAAAAAAATCATCGTATTTAAAAACACATTCTTGTTCTCAAACTTTAAAAACGAGTAGTTAGCGCAGTTTACCTGCTCAATAGAATCGCCGATTACCAACGTTTTACGGGTAAACGAGTTGGCGGATTGAGGTTGATTTTCAAGTTCCTGCCGTTTGCAGGAAGCGATAAGCACTGCAACCGTTGCAATACCAATCAATAGGTTAGTGATTTTCATAAGAACATACATTTATAAACTTTGTGGGTAAAGTTTAAGTACTCAAAAAGGGTATGCACCCTTTGCTAATTGTCTAAGGAGGTTCCGCGAGGACCCAGCAAGGCAAAAGCATTGAGCAACATACCCTTCTTAGAGGGTATGCCCTCAGATGCTAATCCTCCTTGCTTTAGAAATTTCGCGGATTTCCTTAGGGGACTATCATCAGGACATTAATATGTTATCCTTATATAATCTAAGTTTCTATGTTCCTATCTGTTTACAAAAATAGTAAACAATCTCCGGTGCACAAGGGTCTCTTCGCGCGGATAGGAACACACTGCCAATGCTTGCATAAAGAGCGTTTAGTTTGGGCATGCCCGCAAGTAGTAAAACAGTGATACAAATGTTTTTATTGTTGGTTATTATTAAAAGGGTGTTTTAACCCTATTTTGGCAATGGTATTGTGAAAATATTTTCATGTTATAGTGGTTTATCCACAACGCTATCCACTGCATTTTCGACGAAAAACAATGCACATACGATTGTGGAAATACACTGCGTTTAATCAACGTACTTTGATACTACATTTTGCTTAAGGCTACATGACAAAATATCTATACAGTTTTATTTTTCTACTGGTTTCGTTATCGGTAACTGCCTCTAAAACAGCGGAAGAAGAGCGTAGTTACGATGAGCGTACCCATGTGGTGCAGCCTAAACAAACCCTGTATAAAATATCCCGACAGTATGGTATTTCGGTAGCAGCAATCAAAAAAACGAACAAGCTGCAAAACGATGTAATCAGCGCCGGGGCACGTTTAACCATAAAAATCCCCAAAGACAATGATATTTTTCAGGTACACATCGTAAGGGTGTCCGAAGATTTAGACGGTATTTCTGAAAAGTACCTGCTCCCGTCAAGCATTTTGTTGAAATACAATGATTTGGATGATAATGTGGTGTTTCCCGGCCAACGCATTTTTATTAAAATTGATAAAATAAACACAAAATACACGTACACGGGCGATGAAGATGCCTCTTTGACGGATGCCGAAGTTGACGGCAGTAATTTAACCGTAAACGATGGTCAAACTGCTCCTGCACAACAGCCTACAAGTGAGACGGCTGCAACAGCTGATAATACTCCTGTATATGTATTTAACAGTGCGCCTTCTACCTCTGCAAAATTAAAAGACAGCAGCACCGCGTCTAACAAAGCCTTTATGATTGAGGGGTATTTGGATGCTTACTATGCCCAATTTAGTGATAGAAACACCAACGGTGCGCTTAGTAGCTACGCCATGAGTGCTCCCAAGCACAATCAAACGGGAATTAATACCGCCCAGCTTGCTGCCATATACAACGATACCAACCTGCGTGGAAACATTACCCTTCAAATAGGTGATCTGCCAAATGCTGCATATCCTACAGAGTTGAAGTATTTGCAACAGGCTAATGTAGGCTTTAAAATAGCAGGCCCTTTGTGGATGGATGCAGGCTTTTTCCGTTCACCGGTAAGTGTTGAAGATTTTCCCAACCGCAATAATTACAGCAGTATTTACAGCTATACCCGCTTTTACGAACCGGTATTAATGAGCGGTGCCAAACTTGGGGTAGAGTTGGATAACTTTAAACTTAACTTTTTTGTAGCCGACCGCACTTTTACGGCGGGCAATATTACCAATGCGAATGTATCGTACGGTGCAAGCATGAAGATATACAGCGGCAAACATTGGTTGTTTGGAGCAAACGGACTTTATACTCAGATAAGTAATAACACAGGCAAAGAAAGCCACACCTACGGAAACGTATTTGTTGCCTCAAATCGTAAGCACTTGGATGTATTGGCCTATGCCAATGCAGGTGTGCAAAGTAATAAAACATTTATGAGCGGGGTGATTAATATCCGTTATGAAATAACGCCCAAATTTGCACTGTTCTCCCGCGGAGAATACTTTGTAGACAGCAGTGCGGTAGTTTCCCCCTTAATGACGGGCACCGACGGCAAGCAACAAGGCTTAAGTGCTACGGCCGTATCAGGAGGTTTAGAGTTTAAGGCACGTGCCAACCATTATCTTAGGTTAGAGGCCCGCAACACCCAGGTGGGTAAAGATTTTAAAGTGTTCAACGATTATTACAACAACGGTACGCTTACTAACCAACGTTGGGAATTTGTTATTACAACGGGAATTTGGTTTGGGAAATAATTACCTAAAAACTACTATTTTGCAGTAGTGTCCCACTCCTTTAAATTCCACCTGAAAACATCGCGACCCGGGCTTTGGTTCCCGACACTTTGGTTGTACGTGGTGCCAACTGCGGGCATGGATATTTGGGGTAGCATTGAGTTTTGGGTAGGACTTTTCTATTTCACGTTTCCGTTTAACTACTTTATTTATAGCTGGAACGACTTTGCTGATATTGAAATTGATGCCCAAAACCCACGCAAAAACACATATTTATTTGGTGCTGTAGCCATTAAAGGCTTGCAACGGCAGGTAGTATGGGTAAATATTTTTACACAACTGCCATTTTGGGTGTTTTTTGCCTACTATACAGGCTATTATATGATTTGGTGGATTAGCACATTGTTATTCCTCAACTACATATACAATAATAAAAAGCTGCGTGTAAGCGGCAGACCGCCGTTTGAACTGTTTGTTTCGTTAGGATATTTACTGGCACTTACCCTTAGCATACAGCTAAACCATTTACCCAAACTGCCACTTTATACCTACCTCTACTTAATCTTGTTTGCCATACAATCGCATTTAATTGGTGAAGTAATGGACATTGACCCCGACAAAGCGGGAGGAAGACGAACCACCGCCACCGTGTTGGGTTATCGTTATTCGAAACTGCTGTTGGCTTTTATCATCAGTATTGAAGCGTATTTGCTGTTAAGCGAGTTTACAGAGCTGTTTCTAGGAGGTTTTTTGGCGGTGTATGCTTTGTATATGACGGTTGACGGTCTTTTTATCTTTAAAAACAAACCTTACCCGCTACATTTGGTGAAATTTTTTGGCATTTGTGCCAATATTGCAGCATTGGCTACAATGGTATGGTTATGGATTACCGGTAGCCTTGTGTGATTCATAGTTTTAAATTATGAACATCCCAAGTAACAAATAACTGATAACCACACCATGGCCCGTTCACGCGAACAACAAGATATACCCAAAGCAAAAATTAATAAAGAAAGCCTGCAAAAAGCCGCTCGCCTATTTTCATACGCGGGCAACCAAAAATGGAAGTTTGTATTGGGCTTTGTATTTCTGATACTAACCGGCAGCACATCGCTAATATTCCCTTACTTGACCGGAGATTTGGTAGACGCCGTAACCATGTCGAGCAACGAGATAAACCGCATTGGTATATTGCTACTGGTATTGTTTGTATTACAAGGTGTGTTTTCGTATTTCAGGGTACGTTTGTTTGTAGATGTTGCCGAAATTACCCTTGCAGCCATCCGTACCGACGTTTATAAAAACCTTATCCGCCAACCTATGCTGTTTTTTACGCAACGCAGGGTAGGGGAGCTTACCAGTCGTTTATCGGCTGATACATCGCAAATACACGATACTTTTACAGGCAATTTAGCCCAATTAGTGAGGCAAGTAATCACCATTGCAGGCGGTATCGTGATGTTGTTCTTTATCAATATTGAGTTAGCATTAATTATGTTAGCAGTAGTGCCCGTGGTATCGGTTATCGCTTTTTTGTTTGGTAAATACATTCGTAAATTCTCACGCACCGTGCAGGATAAAGTGGCCGATAGTAATGTGATAGTGGAGGAAACCTTACAAGGGGTACAAAATGTTAAATCATTCGCTAATGAGTTTTATGAAATAGGTCGTTATGTAAACAGTGTCAACATGGTAAAAGATTTGGCCGTTAAGTTGGGCAAGGTGCGGGGGATATTCTTTTCATTCATAGTAACAGTAATGATGGGCTCGTTGGTGTTTTTGCTTTGGTATGCATTGGGTATGGTTTCTAAAGGAGAAATGACACCGGGCGACCTAACCAAATTTGCCTTTTTAACCTTGTTTGTAGGCGGTTCTTTCGGGGGGATTATTGAGCAGTACAGCCAATTGCAAAAAGCATTGGGTGCCACCGATCGTGTGTTGGAGATTTTGAATGAGCAACCTGAAGACATTGGTGTTGAAGAGACTGAATTACCCGCGAAATACGTGATTAAGGGCAATGTGACTTTTGATAATGTGAAGTTTAATTACCCCAGCCGACCTGAGTTTGATGTATTAAAAGATATTTCACTTACCGCCGAGGCAGGCCAAAAAATAGCGTTGGTAGGTCCCAGCGGTGCAGGAAAGTCAACCATAGCGAGCCTATTGCTTCGTTTTTATGAACCTCAAAGCGGCAGTTTATTGTTTGATGGGGTTAAATCAACAGATATTCCTCTTAGCTACCTTCGTCGCCAAATGGCCATTGTACCCCAAGATGTGTTTTTGTTTGGCGGTACCATCAAAGAAAACATCTTATACGGCAAGCACAACGCAACCGATGCAGAAGTGATAGAAGCCACCAAACGAGCTAATGCCCACGACTTTATCATGGGATTCCCTGAAGGGTATGATACTCTTGTGGGCGAACGTGGCGTGAAACTATCGGGCGGCCAACGCCAACGCATAGCCATTGCACGTGCATTGTTAAAAAACCCGACCATATTGTTGTTAGACGAGGCTACCAGCTCACTTGACAGTGAAAGCGAACATTTGGTGCAAGAAGCCTTAGAAGAACTGATGAAAGGCCGTACTTCATTTATCATCGCACATAGGTTGTCTACCATCCGAAGCGCTGATAAAATAGTAGTGATTGAAAAAGGCCGTGTAGTGGAACAAGGTACACATAATGAACTTGTGAGTAGTGAAAACGGCCTATACAAACGCCTCAGCGCAATGCAGTTTGAAGGCGAGCTCTTCAATAGTGTTTCAGTATAACGTGTATTACTATCCACATAAGCGCTAAGATTTTTTTTGGCTGTATCCCTTTATCCATAATAAGCACAGGGGTTTTTAAACGGTAATCCTCCCGAGTGTGTGTTGATAAGCCTTCAAGCCTTAAGGTGTCTTTTTCTATTGCAATTTGCCACCGCTAAATAACCCCGTTGGTATCGCTCTGTTTATTGTCATTTCTAGGCAATAATTTTGTGCATGCTTCCAACGTTTTCGGGGGTTGTGTTGTCTATCATAATAGAAAGCGATGAATACAGAAAGTAATATATAAGTCGGTATAAAAACCAAAATCTCTTTGATTTCGTTATATATTATATCATCCGTTTACTTTTTGGCAGCAAATTTGAATTAAGTATTGTACTTTAAAATATACGGTCATGAAAAATCTACTTACCCTTCTGCTGTTTTTATTTGGTTCGGCGGGTGCTTTTGCCCAAAACATAGCACAGCAATCCGTAGCACCAAAAGGCTCCGCCTTTATTACCCACTTTATTGATTTTAGCTGGGTATATATCACGGCTTTTGTGGTATTAGTTGGCTTTTTTGTGATGGCGTATCTGCTTGGTTGGGATAAAAAACTTTTTAAAGGCAAAGCAGGCGACGACAATCATATGTTTATCTAAAATCAGAGCAATTTTTATAGATAACTTTTTGTGTTAGCCCTTGTGCATGGTTGCACAAGGGCTTTTTTGTTGCCTCATAGTTTTGTTTTAGTAGTTTTGAAACTATGTACACCTCTGCAAAACAAATAGGCTTTATACTGTTTGCCCTGCTGTTGCTGGCAAATTGTACTCCTAAGGCCAATACGCAAAACATTGATAAGCTGCTATACAATGCCACTTTTTATACACTGGTTGATAGTTTGCCCACTGCCGCAGCAGTGGCAATACACCAAGGAAAAATTGTAGGTATAGGCAATAAAGATGAGCTACTAAAGCAGTTTACCCCTGATACTACCGAAGATTTGAAAGGAGCGTTTGTGTATCCGGGTTTTATTGACGGGCACGCCCATTTTTACGGGCTGGGAATGTTTACCCACCGTGCAGACCTAACCGGTAGTAAAAGTTTTGAAGAGGCATTGATGCGCCTACAAGAGTTTGCTAAAACCAATCGCGAACCTTGGCTACTGGGCAGAGGTTGGGATCAAAATTTGTGGGAAGGCAAAAAGTTTCCCGATAAAACAAAGCTGGACGAGTTGTTTCCTGATAGACCTGTGTTGCTAAAACGTGTGGACGGACACGGGGCATTGGCCAACCAAAAGGCATTGGATTTAGCGGGAATTACTTCAAAATCGGTGATTGCAGGGGGCATGGTAGAAGTAAAAGCAGGGAAACTTACGGGCATTTTGCTGGACAATGCGGTAGATTCGGTTGAAAAGGCCGTCCCTCAACCCACGGATGAACAAATAAAAATCTATTTGCTAAAGGCGCAGGAGATTTGTTTTGCAAATGGTCTTACCAGCGTTGTAGATGCCGGGCTTGAAAAGCGGTTCATAGATATTATTAAAAAATTACAAGACGAAGGCTTGCTGAAGATACGCTTGAATGTAATGGTAAGTGCTGATGATGCAGGATTAGAGTATTACCTGAAAAATGGCCCCATAAAAACACCGTTGCTAAATGTTAGCTCATTTAAGTTGTACGGAGATGGTGCTTTAGGTTCACGCGGAGCTTGTTTGTTGCAGCCATACAGCGATGCCCCTGAGACTAAAGGGTTTTTATTGAGCAGTCCTGAAAAGCTAACGGAGGTAATTAATAAGGTAGCAAAATCTAAGTTTCAGTTGTGTACCCACTGTATTGGCGATTCTGCCAACCGTTTTGTCTTAAACGCTTATGGTGCTGCATTGGGCGAAAACAATAACCGCCGCTGGCGAATTGAACACGCACAAGTAGTGAACCGTGATGATATAGCCAAATACAAACAGTTTGGGGTGTTGCCCAGTATGCAGCCTACGCACGCCACGTCTGACGGGGCTTGGGCTGTTGATCGTTTGGGTAATGAACGCATCACCAATGCTTACGCATTAAAAACGTTGATGCAGCAAAACGGGTTAATAGTTTTGGGAACAGATTTTCCGGTAGAAGGTGTTAGTCCGTTGGAGACATTTTACACCGCTGTGAAACGAGCTACATATAGCCAACTTTCCGTAAAATCTAATCTTATTCCGGCTGATAGTACTACTAATGAAGCGCAATGGGGTTTCCAGCCACAGGATGCGCTGAGCAGAATAGAAGCACTAAAGGGTATTACTATTTGGGCTGCTTACGGCAGTTTTGAAGAAAACGAAAAGGGTAGCATGGCGGTAGGCAAATATGCCGACTTTACCGTCCTGAATCAGGATATTTTAACCACTCAGTCCTTGCACGAAGTACAGGTTTTATCCACTTGGATTAATGGTTTAAAGGTATTTGGAAAGCAATAAGGGGCATTACCCCTAAACCCTGTATGGGAGCTTTAGCCCAACGACTATCGGATATTGATGGTAAAGCTGCTTTTTGATAAACCCCTCGCTTTTAGGAAAGTGTGGGGTTGGGTAAATTGTCGCTATTCTTAATTTCGGGTGAGGTAAATTCATCCTCCAAAATTTCGGTTCATCGGCTCGTTTATTCATTCGTCAGAAATAGCTTTAGTACGTCTTAAGGCAGCCATAGTTTTGTTAAAAAATCAAAAGAAACTATGGACTCTAAAAATTTTACTACACCTTTCAAGCTGCTGTACATAGCCACATTTGTTACTGCTTTTTTGTTGTGCGGTACGGTAAATGCACAGCTTAATAACATGTTTACTGATACTTTGAACAAAGTATTGGTAAAAAGGGTCTCTCAGTATAGTTTGAAAGGGGTTTCGGCCTCAGTGGTTTTTTCTGATGGCAGCACTTGGAAAAAAACGGAAGGCCATGCTGGTACACAAGTATTAGATCCGTCTATGCTATTTGAAATGGGCAGCAATACCAAAACCTTCACTGCCGCTCTTATACTGCTGCTGGAAGAAGAAGGCAAACTATCAATAGAGGATACTATTTACAAGTACCTATCTCCATTGAAAAATGTAACCTACGGTATCACCATCAGGCAATTGCTAAATCACACCAGTGGCTTGTATAACTACACAAATCACCCTGATTTTTATGATAAAATAAACAATTCAGAGCCCGGCGTGAAGTGGGATATTGATACGGTATTGGCTACCTATGTTGGTCCGAAATTGGCAGACCCCGGGGTAACACACGAGTATTGCAACACCGGCTTTATTTTACTGGGTAAGATAATTGAAAAAGTAGAGGGTAAGCCCTATCACGTGGTGTTGCGTGAAAAGATACTGGATAAGCATAACCTAAAGCATATTTTCTTACAGGGCTATGATACTTTTACAGAACAAAGGGCGGAGACTTGGCTAAGTAATGGCGTTTATTTTGACGAAACCTTCGTGTCGTTTTTAACGGCTGCATGGGCGGCAGGGGGTATAGTTGCTACCGCTGAAGATTTGGCTCTTTGGGCGCATAAACTGTATAGCGGCGAGGTGCTTTCGGAGGCATCGATGACAAAAATGACTACGAAACTTAAAATTGGAAACACCAAGTATCCTATGGGGCTAAGTATGTTTTTTACCTCATTTTTGGGGAAACAGTTTTGGGGACATGGCGGTGCAACCTTGCAAAACAGCGAAATGGAATACAGTGTGTCATCAAAGTACAGTGTGGTTGTGGTATGCAACGAACAAAATACTTACACAGAAGCGCTGACCATTAAACGTGCAATTGAAGAGGTGCTTGAATCGTCATTACCCCCGTTATCAGTTGTTGAAGCTGAGAAACCTCAGTTTAATGTTTATCCCAATCCAGCAAACGACTTTGTGAACATAAGCATTGATAATGCTGTTCAAAACAATACGGTAAACATTTATACTATTACCGGACAACTAGTGCAGCAGTATAAAATTGAAAGTAATAATTTGCAGTTGCATAAAGACAATATAGGCACGGGCGTATTTATTGTTGAAGTGGCTGCTGATAACGCCACGGCTACCCGCCAACGAATAGTGCTTTATTAATTAACTTGTGCATTTAAACACAGATGCTTACTGCTTACGAAAAATATTTAAGCAAAAGGGTAAATAACCAATGGTTGTACGAAAACCTGCGGCATTTACCCTTGCTGCTTTTGTTTCAGTTGTTGTTTGCCGCTTTGTGGGTAGTAACAGCATTGTTGGATGAAGGAACAACCGTAGCATTTAATGAGCTTATGTTGCATTCGTTTCTGTTTCAGGCTGAGCTTTTAATAATCCCCGTTTGTGCTATAAATACTATTTATTTTATTCAGTTAAGAGCAGTTCAAAAAAGAATTAAGCCTACAAAAACAATCTTGTTAAAACTGCTGGCCACAGTAGTTGGGGTGCTTATCGGGACTGCAATAACAGAAAGTATTTATGCCGGATTTGGCATTGTGGATGACGATATAATCTCCTTTGGTAAATATACTATCGACCCGATAACCACTAATTTTATTTCTTACTCGCTGTTCTCATTGTTCATATCTATTCCACTCTTTATAAAACAGGCAAAACGTTATGAATTGATGCTTGAGCTGAAAGAAAAGGAACTACACATACAACAAACAGAACAACTACTCGCTCAAGCAGAGCTGGAAACGTTACAGGCAAAAATTAACCCGCATTTTCTTTACAATGCACTAAATTCTATTGCAGGGTTGATACACGATGAGCCTGATAAAGCTGAAAAAATGGTGCTTTCGTTGTCAGATTTATTCAGGTACAGTCTCAACTCACAAGGAAAGGTGTACACCACTATTGATGAAGAAATTACCATGGTGCAAACCTATTTGGATATTGAGAAAACAAGGTTTGAAGACCAATTACAGTTTTCAATTACCATTGATGAAGGCTGCGGCAACTATCTTATTCCCCGTTTTTTGATGCAGCCCTTGGTAGAAAATGCCATAAAGCACGGTACATCAAAGGTGGCAAGGGGCGTGTTAGAAATATCAGTAACAAAACATCAGGAATCACTACATATAATGGTGGCGGATAATGGTTTCAAATTTCCTGTACAGCTTACCACCGGTTACGGAATGCGTAATGTGAGCGAAAAACTGGATTTATTATTCCCTAAAAATAACAGTGTCAGTTTTTATAACGACCCTAAAAAATATATTTTAATTGAAATTCATCAGTTAAAAACACAAGGCCATGAAGTATAGCACATTAGTTGTGGATGATGAACGGATTGCGCGCAACCGAATGATAAAGCTGTTGGAAAAACATAGCGACCACATTGAGATAATAGGAGAGGCTGAAAACGGCATTGTGGGGCTTGAAAAAATAAATACACTTCGCCCGCAACTTGTGTTTTTGGATATAGAAATGCCGGGACTTACCGGGTTTGAGATGTTGCAAAAGGTAAACTCACAACCCAAGATAATATTTACCACCGCGTATGATGAATACGCACTGAAAGCATTTGAGGAAAATTCGATTGACTATTTAATAAAACCTATTCACCCCGAAAGGCTTGAAAAGGCCATTAATAAACTAAATCAGTTGGATAGTTTTTCGGCATTGCAGCAGTTGGCACAACAACTAAGCAGTAATAACCGGCAAAGTGCATTAAATACCATATCCGTATCAATAGGAAATAAAATAGTATTAGTTAAAATAGAGAACATCATTTTATTTAAAGCCGAGGATAAATACGTAACCGTTTTTGATACCTACGGGAATAAACACATCATCACCCAAACCCTTAATTATCTTGAGGGACAACTGCCGCCTAACTTTATCCGTGTGCATCGCACCTACATAATAAACAAAGATAAAATCGTAGAGATTCGTAAAACCTTCAGCAGCCGCTATTCATTCATCATGCAAGGTGCAACGGATGAAACCATACAAACGGGCACCAGCTATACTACTGCAATCAAGAAATTTTTTAGTTTGTAATGATATAAGCAGATTGGGGTTTAAACCCCATTCTATTAAAAATTACAGCCTGCAAGCGGACTTAAGTCCGCTTG
>OFDN01000048.1_pt1 | contig 136612 bp, 149 predicted proteins | sample 1520971 | NCBI WGS metagenome assembly OFDN01 (sample SAMEA94257418, study PRJEB24077) | hot springs metagenome | biome: Aquatic biome; feature: Geographical feature; material: Water | place: India | collected 2012-06-12 | depth 5 m
GGATCGGAAGAAGCGCGATGAATTCGGGAAGGTGAAACCAGCGGTCGAAAATACGCTCCGACATGGAAGGCGTTGCTATCGACACCACGGCCATGCCTACCGCCGTTGCCCATAGGCCGTAGCGCGCCCATGCAACAGCCTGCCGCTGGAGTTTGCCTTCCGTCTTATAGATGAGCCAGCATGCACCGACGAACACATAGCCGGCGGCAAGGCCAGTTGCCGCCAGCAGGCAGAACAAAACCGCGCCCAGAGACTGGTCAAAACCCAGAATGTAGGCCCCAAGCATATAGCCCTGGGTCAGCGCCGACAGCAGCGATCCACCGAAAAACACCCGGTCCCATAATGGCTTCCAGTCCGGCTCTGCCTTGGCGCGGAACTCGAACGCGACACCGCGCGCAATGAGGCCGAGCAGCATGAATGCGACTGGCAAATAGAGCTGTGTCAAGATCAGCCCGTGCGCCACCGGAAAAGCGACCAGCAAGAGGCCGATACCGAGGACCAGCCAGGTTTCGTTCGCATCCCAGAAAGGTCCGATAGAGGCGACCATCAGGTCGCGATCTTCGGTCGGCTCGAATATCGTCAATATGCCGACTCCGAGATCGTAACCGTCGAGAATGACATAGAGCAAGATCGACAGCCCCATCAGCCCGGCAAAGATGACTGGCAACCAATATGGGTCGATGAACGGTGTCATCCGGCTTACTCTGCAAGCACGGCTTGAGGCGCGGCAGGACCCTCCGCCAGTCCAGGCAACGGGAACATGGGCTTGTTCGAAGGGGTTGCGCCGCCCTTGCGCGCGAGGTGAAAAATGACCGCGACATAGGCCGCGAGCAACAGCGCATAGACAATCAGGTACATGGCGAGCGTCGACGCTACCATGCCTGCGGGAACCGGTCCTAATGCATCCTTTGTGGTCAGCAGGCCGGTCACAAGCCATGGCTGGCGCCCGATCTCGGTCACATACCAGCCCGCTATCGTCGCCAGCCAGCCCGAGAAACTCATCGCTACCAAGGCCATCAGCACCGGGCGCGGCAAGCCGTCGACGCCGCGCTTGCGGATAAGCCAGACGGTCACCCATGACACCAGCAGCATCAGCATGCCGGTGCCGACCATGACACGGAAACCCCAGAAGACTGGCGCAACCGGCGGGTGCTTTCGTTCGAACTGATTCAGGCCAGGTACGACGCCGTCCGCCGAATGTCTGAGGATCAGGCTGGCGCCGTGGGGAATTGAAACTTCATATTTTGTCTCGCGCGCCGTCTCATCGGGCATGCCGAAGAGAACAAGCGGCACGTTGCCACGCGTTTCCCAATTGGCTTCCATCGCGGCAACTTTTGCAGGCTGATGCTCGAGCGTGTTGAGACCATGCATGTCGCCTGCGTAGATCTGCAGCGGGATGAGCAGCGCCGCGCCGGTGATGCTGGCGACAAGCGCCTTGCACACACTGGCGCAACGATCACCGCGCAGCCAGCGATAGGCGCTGATCCCGGAAATCAGAAAGGCCACCGTCAGTCCGCTGGCGAACAGCATATGCGTCAGACGATAGGGCATTGAAGGATTGAAGATGATGGCAGCCCAGTCGGCCGCGTGCACGACACCATCGCGCATCTCGAAACCTGCGGGCGTGTGCATCCAGCTGTTGAACGCGATGATCCAGAACGCTGAAAGCGTCGTGCCGCCGGCGACCAATATGGTTGCCAGCGTATGCAGCCAGTTCGGGACGCGGCGGAAGCCGAACAACATAATGCCAAGGAACACCGCTTCAAGGAAGAACGCGGTCAACACTTCATAGGCGAGGAGCGGCCCGGCGATGTTCCCGACCTTTTCCATAAACCCCGGCCAGTTGGTGCCGAACTGGAAGCTCATTGTAATGCCGCTGACCACGCCCATCGCGAACGAAAGGGCAAAGACCTTTACCCAGAAACGATAAACGTCCATCCACGCCTCGTTGCCCGTCCGGTTGAAGGCCAGCTTAAACGCGAGCAGCGCCCAACCGAGCGCGATCGTGATGGTGGGGAACAGGATGTGGAAGCTGATGTTCGCCGCAAACTGGATTCTCGACAGGATGAGGGGGTCGAGCTCGCTCATGATGCCGCCTCCTTCTTGCCACCGGGCAGGACGAGGAATTTGTCCTTGAACTCAAGTGCCTTGGCAATGCGCGAGCCGAGCGACAGCAGTTGCACAAGTCTTTCAGTCTCAAGCTTCTGGATATCGGCATACCATGTGGTCAAAAGCTCGATCTGGTCATGCATCGCGGCCATCCGCGCTTGCGCATGAGCATCTCGCTCCGATTGCGGCGTGGCCATCAGCAGATCGCGCAACGTCGTCAACGTCGGATCGATCTCGCGTTTCTTGCGCTCCTCGACCAGCGTCCGCATGATCGCCCACACATCGTCAGGCGTCGAAAAATGGTCGCGTCGGTCGTTGGGCAGATGACGTAACTGAACAAGATTCCAGCTCTGCAATTCCTTCAGCCCCATTGACACCCCGCCTCGGCTGAGCCCGAGCATGTCCACTAGGTCGTCGGCGTTGAGTGGGCGGTCGGCAACGAACAGCAGCGCGTAAATCTGGCCGACCGTTCGGTTGATGCCCCAACGACTTCCCATCTCGCCAAAGTGAAGCACGAAGGATTGGATAAGGGATGATAGCTGCACAACGAATCTCAGACGTTTCAATAGTTATTGAAACTACTCAAATCCTCGACGTTTTGCAAGATTTGATCGTTGCCTCGTGGATTTCAATGTAAAGCACCGGCTTCTAGCGGGTCTGCGCAATGCCGAATGGTATGACGCGCCCGTCCATAGCGGCCTCACGGCCGCCCGCGCCAAAAGCGCAACCGTACCTGGTTGCGTGGCAATCGATGCGCGTGATTGTTGGGAACTCAGGCCAGGTCATATCATCAAATTTCGCAATAGAGGCCAACAGTGGCGCCCGCGTCGCTTCGACAAATTTGCCCATGGCGGTTTGAGCAGCGAGCGGCTTCCGACGCCTGATCGCGAGACACACTTTGGTCAGCGATGCCCAAATTTGTTCCAATTGCTTTTGTTTTTGCGCCCAGACGCTTTTTCGGAAAAGCGCGTTTGGACCCATGCTGCGCGCCATCTCCGCGATCGTGGACACCCGGGCCATCCTGATTATCGCGCCCTGTACGTCGGCGCAGCTCGAGATCAGCCGCTCAGTGTCTGCCTCGACGGAAAAGTCAAACGCAGGTGATTGTTCGACAGTTCGCGACAAATTGCCGAGTTCCAACGCCGTGCCTCGTTCGGCAGCGCGCGCTGCCGCCATCCCCATCATGGCCGAACGGATATCGAACAGATCGTTGACTTCCACTGCCGTCCACCGGCGGACCGCGAAAACACCCCTGCGCGGAATATCCAGATAGCCCTCCATGACGAGGGCGTTCGACGCGTCGACGACAATCGCACTCTTGCAACCGTAGACTTGGCAAAGCTCTTCCCGATCCAGAATCTGGTCGGGCAGATATTTCTCACTTAGTATAGCGAACCTCACCTCGAGAAACATGCTTTGGGTAATCGATCGTTCGGCCATCCGGAATCCCAAACAATGCTCCGAGCTGCGACCCGCATTGCCAAAGCCGCATAGCCGAAAAAATGCGGTGTTGCAGCAAATGGTGAACGCTCGGGACGCGGTTGGGCGAATTGTCCCATTTCAGGCTATTGCTGAAGCCACGGCAGCGACCGGTGGCGACGGAAATTTGATGCCAAATTTCCGAGGTTTCCGAGCGATGAGAGGTCGTAGAGAGAATTGACTGGAGGGCGGGTCGGGGATAGTATTGCCGAGGAGAACGGCAAATGCGGCACGACCCATCAACATATATCGGTATAGGTGAGAACGGCTTTCGGGCAATTGAGCCCTCACCCCCTAGCCATGACTTTTCTTCAGTTTTGCCGCCGGGCCATCGGCAGGGAAGTGGCGGAATCGCAAGTTGGGTAGCATTCTCTCTTATATTTGGTGGCGTTGGCGCACTGCTTGGATATTTCTTCTTTTTGACCTAGCTTTTGCGCTTAGTAATATGAAGATGGTTTCGATCAGGCTGTTCGCGAAACACCTCGAATTGAACTGAGTAACCTTTTCCAAGTGTCTCTGAAACACCCTCAGCCCATTGCTTTCCTTGCTCAACGGTAACGTTTCGTCCCCGGAAGTCGAGACCGCGATTGTCATAATGCGATGATCCTGTCTCGTGGCGACTATCGTTGCCCGAGTTAATCACCGGCTTTGGAAGTCCTAACCGATCTGCTTCCGAAGCGACTGCCGCCATTGCAGGAACAAGATCCCCAGAGATGTTCTGGATATTGGCACCTGACTTAACACCGATGCCCAATTGGCTTGCATATGGTCGTCCGTCTACATAGCCATCTGGCGCAAGCACGCTTGGTTGCTGGAGACCAAGCCCATCCATTTTGACGACCGGGACGGCGGGCATGCCAAGCTCAGCGTTACTACCCAAAACTCCAATAGTCCCAATTCCGGAAATGTCCCCGAGGTCCGAAATCTTTCTTTCTCGTAAGTCGGACATGAAGTCGGACATAACTGCCGTCACGCCTTGGTCGCGCCGTTGCATTTCCGGCAAGTTGAGATTGGGATTGGCGAGGTCCGGCAAATGAAGTTCCGGCTGCTGCCGACGCAGTTCTTCGTAACGCTCTTGAACCAAATTCGACAGGTCCGATGACATCTGGAATCCGTGGCTTTGAGCATAGCTTGCCTCCGCCACCAACCGGCTTCCGATCTCGCGATATCGCGCCGCTGCCGATCGTCTTTCGTCAGCCTCGCTGGTTCGACTCTCGGTGCCGGCAGCAATGCTCTCGCTTCGGCTCTTGTCACTATAGTCGGCGTCACGAGAGAATGTCCCGGAAGACGAAGTAGATGAATCTGTCACACCCAGCGAGAAGCGACCGCTATTGTCTTCTGATTTTTCCGTCCCACGGGTCATGAATTTTTCAAGGCCACGCTGCTCGACTCGGTTTGCTACATCCGCATTCTCGCGGCGCGCATAAATCGAACCGGATGCGCCCACACTGACTTCGGATCCGACGACTTCGCCAAGCGGAGTGCCCAGCTTTGCGTTCGCTCCCAAGCTGCCACTCACCCCTCGTGTATCGGTCGCTACAAACGAATTGCTTACGCTGTTGCCTTGGGTGATACGAAGCCCGTCGTTGGTTGAAGTGCGTTCCGATACGCCCACGGCGCCTTCCGTTCCGCTATATTCCCTCTTATCCTTGCTAATGGCGGACTGCTTACCCTTCTCGGTTCTGCTTCCCTCAACGCTAGATTGTGTAGTGACGGCTGAGCTGAATGACGATGCGGACGAGGACCAGGTGGTCGATGTGCCGTTCTCGATCCGGTCGGCTTCGTTGAGGTAATTCTGACCCTGCGCCCGCAAATCGCTTACATATCCCGCTGTCATCATTGGCTTGAAAGGCAACTGCGACATACCGCCCGAGGAATCGACCACCGTACGCCCATTGCCGAATTCAGAGTATGTAACGCCGTCGAGGCCCCGGAAAACTGAGCGGGTCGCACCACCGAAGTAATTTCCCGCCTCATTCCACTGATTGGCCTGCCGATTGTTGCCATTGAAGTTCGAGTAGCTGACATCCCCATAGGCATAGTTGCCCGTGGTGCGCTCAAGCGCGGCCGCTTCGCCGCCGCTCTGTGCTGACTGGAGAAAGCTTGCGGCGCTGTTGGAAGCGGCCATTGCCCCCCTCGCGAGCATCGCCGCCAGCACCGGCACCGACATGATGAGAAAACCGGCAAGGGTCGCCGTATCCTGGTTGACTGCCTGAATGCCGCCCCACCCGGCAAGTGAGATTCCGCCCGGCGCTGCCGCCGCCATTTCGCTAGCGATCCTGTCCATCACGAACATATGGAGAAGCACATAAAGCGGACCCCACGCCGCCAGATAGAAGAAGCCGGCAAGATACCCCTTCAGCGTCGGGATGCCCGTGCGCGGGAAGAGGAACAGCGGGAAAATGACCGGAAACATCGCGTAGAAAACGAGCGTCAGGACGATGTTGAGCACCGGCACCCACACCATCGCCTGCTGCGCGACCGATGTCATCGAATTGCGGGCCTGCGTGTCGGCCCGCTCTAGCGCGAAGCCGTCAGCCTCGTCATTGCCGAAATCGAGCTGGGCGGCTGCAAAAGACTCGACCAACGACTTCTGACGCAGCACGTCCTCCACCGACTTTGGCGCCCCGTGGAGTAGCTGGCTAACTGCCGGAACGTCATTCGCGAGCCGCGCGTTGGCAGCCGCCTCGGTCAATTTGGGATAGAAGGTCCGTGCGAACTTGGGGACGTTCGCCGTCAAATAGTTGTTCCACGTCTGCGTCAGCGCGGCATAGGCATCGCGGCAGGTCAGATACTCGATCTCGACGCCGCCTGCGACCTCACGCATGTATTTTTGGGCGCGGTTGACGGCGGGATTGGTGCCGATCTCCACCCACATGTCGGTGGACTCGCTCAACACGCGCATGCTCGTGTTGCCGTAAAGTATGTCGTAGAAGACGCACTGTTTGAAATGCGCATCGAGGTTTGCCCGAAATACCGGATCGCGGATTTCGAAGCTGCGCACCTTGTCCCAGAGCCTCGCGCCATAAACCATGCCGCCGTTGGAAAATTGGAGCGCGTTGGGCATCACGAAGACGGTCTCGGCCTGCCGCGTAAAATAGTCGCTTACCTGGCTTGTGAACGATGCCATCACACCGAGTCCGAGGGGAACGTCCGCGACAGTTGCCGGCGCCAATCCCGGGTTGATCCGGTCGGTGACCTTCACATCGACGGTCGGGACCATCAGGCAGGAGTAAATCAGCGTAGCCTGCAGGAACCAGCGAAACCAGGCGCGCCAGTCGAGGTTGAAAGCCGTCACGGTCAACGCAAAGATCAGCCCCATCACCATGACGACGCGGATGAGTGAGCGAAAACCGCCCGAGCCGGTCCAGGCCGCGACCGCGTTGAAGGTGTTGACGAGATATTCGCCGCCGCCGACCGTGAAGACTTCCAGCATCTTCCTGCCTCACTGCATTTGCGAGCTGAGCGACTTCGAAAAGCGCAGCGATGCCGTCATTTGTGGTGTCATCTGGGTGCGAAGCGTCTTTTCGAGCATTTGTGTGCGCTGGATGAGCTGGAAGGTCTGGTCGAACCGGTCTGCGGTTTTCGCCGATATCCCCTGCAAATTACGCTGGGCCGCCTGAAGCTGCTCACGCCAGTCGCTCAGCGATTCCTGGTCTGCGCCTTGGAAGTCGGACTTGGCGTTGAGTGTAATCTCGATGAATCGGCTTGCCATCGTGCCGACAAGATCCACTGCCACAATTTCCGACAAGTCGTTGATCTGCTGGCTCGAAAGCCCAAATTCGGCCGCCGCGCTTACCGTGATCATTTTGTAAACGGGGATGCTGGCCATGCCGAGCAACTGAAGCTCCTGCGTTGTCAGCGCGAGGTTCGGGTTACGCGCCTTGTTGGCCATGCTGGTGATGAGCGCCCGCACCCGCGGCTTGATCGCCGAGCCGTTTGAAATCACGAGATCGACTTGTGTCGGGTTGAGGCAGGTCGATCGACCCGTCAGGTCAGAGCCTCCATCGCATTTCCAGCGTTTGTAACTTACCGCGCCGGTGCCATCGAGCATTGCGCTGATAAGCGAGGCATCTGCCGGGCCGATATAGCGGATCTGCGGTTTGCCGCCATCGGTTTCGGCGGGCACATAAATGACCGTGCCGACCATCGTCATCAGGAATTCCTTGAACTCGTCGTCGAAGGCCCCGTATTTTCCCTGAAGCGCCTTCCAGGTGTAATTCGCCTTCATCGAAGGCTGGTCCTCCATCGCCGGGTCGGAATTGGCCGCCTTAATCGACTCTCGCTGGCCGCCATTGTTGCAGTTCTGGCGGGCCTTCGCCCAATCGCTGGCCGCGCCCTGGCTGTTTGCGATCATCTCGCAGACGATGCTGCTCGCCGCTTCCCCCTTCCAGATGCCGTTCACGAGCGTCTGTGCGGACTCGCAGCTCGAAATGTTCATCTGGTTCATCTGCTGAACCTTCTGCGCCAGCTCGTCCATGACCTTGCCGATCTCGGGCGAGATCGTGTCGATCGCGAGTTTGAAGGCAAAGCCTAGCGCATTGTTGGCGGTGGCTTTGAGCATCGCCACCAGTTCGGCGGTGTTGATGAAGGAAAAGCTTCCGGCAAACAGATCGATGCCGCCGCACCCTGCCCGCGCGTGCGGAAGCTGCAGATTGAAGGGTTGGACATTCTTCTGCGGGAAGCGCGACCAGACATTGCCTAACGAGTAATAGCCGGCCGCCTGTCCCTGATAGGCGATCGGGCCGGTGGCATTGGCTTGCACGCCCATGTCCGTCATGAAGGTCTGCATTTCGCTGTCGACACTGGCGAACCCCGGCGAAGGGGTAGCAAGCACCGCAGCAAGGGTACCGAGGCTGGTCAAGAGCCGATAGACTGAGCGACGCATCAATAGTCTCCCCCAGCTTCGACTTGGGTGAGTTGGAAGACGCGGTCGACGATCTCGTCCTGTGAGAGAATGCCATAGCCGATCGGCATCGGGCGCCGGGTTACGCTGTCGAAAAGGACAAGCGCGGGCACCTGACGCTGCGTGCCAAGCCCGAGCCGCTCATATTGGCCGCTATCGACCATATAATCTGGAAAAACTGAGGTTGGGCCGCCGTCCATCGACACCGCAAGCACCGAAAGCCCATATTTGTCGCTTACGGCTTTGAGGATGGGCGAGAAGATGTCGCACGCGCCGCAGGACGACGAGTAGAAGTAGAAAACCCCGTAGCGCTGCGACAATTGTGCAAGAATGATATCGCGATCGGCCTTGCGCTGGTCGAGCCAGGCGCGCTTGCCAAGCGTGGATACGGGGCGTTGAAGCGTATAATCGAGACCGGGATCTTGCCATAAAGCGCGTTGCCAGACATCGGCAAACATCGATGAGCGATCAAGTTGCGCGCGCTGGTAACGGACATAGGCGGTGACATTGTCGGAGCTCGGATCGAGGATTGCCGCGGCCTTCAGCTCTTCCAACTGGGCGGTAATCGCCGCCAGCTGCGACTTCGCCGACGACTGCTGGGGCATGGGCGAAGGTGACGGAGCGGGCTTGGGCTTCTCGCAGTAGAACCATGTGCCGAGCCTTCGCTCTGCGCAATAGAGTGCATCTTCCTGATGCCGTATCTCCACACCGTCTTCGATCCCCGCCGATGCAGGCGCCCCCAGGAGAATTGCGGCCCAAGCGCAGGGCGCGAGCTTACCGATCTTCATGCTCCAAGCTCCTTTCAAAATCTTTCATGATCGACATGAACACCCCGACATCGAGGAAGCGCTGGCCGCGATCGAGGAGGCGGATGACTGCCGCATAGACCCCCTTCACCGCATCCATCCCTGCCTGGGTGATGGCGTAAATCCCTTCGTCCCGGCGAACCCAGCCGCGTTCGATCCCTCTTGCGAGCGATTGGCCCAATGCGGCCGCTTTGACTTCGCACTCGAGCCAGCCCGACATCTCCTTTGCCATCTGCGTCGCGTTCGAAGGACCGCACCGGCAAAGCGCCATGCCGACCAGAAAGTCGGTCACGAGGATGTCGGAGACCAGCCCGTGCTTTCCCAATTTGACGACATTGTCCCCGGCCACGCTGCGCTCCTCCCTCAGTGACTTGCGTAATAGGCTTCGATCTTGGCCTTGATGTCGGCGAGTGCCGACGCTTCGTCCGGCAGCCGAGCCGCGTCCTGAAATTCTGCATAGACTTCGCTGAAATCCATCACCGACAGATCGAGCTGCTGGAATTCATAGATGGTAAAGCCCTGGCAGGTTTCGGTCTTGGGCGGCCCCCAGGGCTTGCCGATTTGCGGGCGTCCCTGCTCCTGCAGGATGCGGCTGATCTTCGACTGGAAGCAGCAGTAGGCGTCCTTGCGCGTCACACAGACGCCAAGCACCCGGTCCGAGCAATAGGTTCCGACCTTGTGACAAAGCCCCTTGTCGTCCCTCTCGTCGAGCTGGCGTTCGGCCGCGTTGCATAAAAATGGCGTCAGCAACGGAACGCCTTTTCCCGAACAGCAATTGGACAGGCCAAAGACTTTCTTGTGGCAGGTTTCGCGGGTGCCGCGGAACAGCGTCAGACTGTTTTCGTCGAACTCGCTATTGGCCTGTCCCAATGCGTTAAGGGCAACGACAGCGTCTTTGAACTCGGTCGATGCTTCGCGCTCGATCGGTTCGCAATCCCCGTTGATGCAATAGACATCGTCGCCGCAAATATATTGGGTTGGCTCGGGCGTCGTGCCGGCGATAGGGCATCGATAGACGCGCTCCGAAACCTGGCAGGCGCCGCTTGGCGGATCGTCGAGGCAAATTTCGCGGTCCAGCGTGCAAGTGGTGTCGGCTTCCAGTGCGCCGCAATCGTTACCGCCACCGATTATTGCCTGACACTGGTAGGTCTTTTCATACTCCCAGCAGGGTCGCGTAACCGGAACACCTGCCACCAATCGGGTTTCATTAACGCCGCCCGTGCAGCTTTCTCCGCTATAGCTGCATCTTCCGGTATCGACGCTGCAGGGTGGCTCCCTCCAGCTTTCGGTGAACCAGCGGGAGGTAACGCGCTCCGGTGTTGTTCCCGCGACCGCTGCAGTGCACCGATATGCGTCTTCGGGAGCGGCATATTCTGTACAGACCAGCATGCCGCCAAAGAAGGGATCGAACGGGTTGCCGACAAATTCGACCGTTTTGCACAAGGACCGCTCGGCGAGACCCGCAGCTGCCGGACTTGTCATGGTACAGGTCGGATTGACCGCAAAGGCATCGCAGTTCTGTAAAGGTGCCGCGTAACCCGTGATCGAACCCAGCAGCGGATCGAGCGTGAAGGCTCCCGTAAGCCCCTCATTGTTGCACAGATAGACGGCATCGACGACCTCGAAGGCGTTTGCCGGCGGCGGGAGGGTGATGGTGCCGTACAGATAGATATTGGGATCGGCCACCTCGCTCGTACAATCATAATAATCGATGGTGAGGCCGTATTCGGGGATCGCGAACGTCTCAGTCCGACGGCATTGACCGTTCCCAGCGAGCGGACCACAATAATCGAAGCCTGCTCCTTTTACGCACAGATACTGGTAGGCGGTGCCGTTCCATTCCTCGACAACGAGCGAACGCTTGCAGCTTTGCGGCTGGTCGACGACCGCCGAGCCGATGTTGCAGGTCCACTCGGCATAGCTGGCACTGCCGCCGCCGGGCGGCAGCGGTACACAGCTTCCCTGGGCGGAACCCAGCTCCTCGCCCTCGAGATAAGCTTGCGGGTCGTTTTCGATAGCCACGGCGCGCGCAATGTCTGCGGGGGCGACAGCGACAACCGGCCGATTGGGATCATTGGCAGTCTGATAGCCTTCGTTCGACAACCCGGCGAGATAGCCCGCGCCTGCCATAGCATCGGCATCTTCATAATAGCTTGCCTCGGCGGGAAGAGCCTCCTGATAATGCGGGATTTGCCCTGCAGCGCCGGGTGCAAGCGGTAGGTCGCGATAGGCATCACGCAGCGCGGCACCCGTCGCTTTCGCATCGGCCTTGGCTTGGGCGCTCGACATCGGCGGCGGGCTTGCAGGTGATGGCGCAATTCCCGGAATGCCGGGAAGCGGCTCGATGTCGGGCTCCATCACAACCGGCTCGATCGGATCGATTGGCGGTGGAATGTAAACCTGTGCATGCGCCAGCGACACTTGAAATGCCGCGACCAGCAGCATCATGGCGAGGCGGCGGCAAACTGACATCAGTCGCGCGTTCTGAGCCGCGCGAGCGCGGTCGCGGCCATTGCCCCGCCCGGTCCCCTTGCTCCTGCAAAAGTTTCAAGGGCGTATTCGACTGTCACATTGCCAATCATGCGATCATGCGGCGGTAATGCCGTCTGGCAGTTGAAGCCGTCGCACGGCTCGAAATTCGACGAAACGGTGACGAAGGTGGGGACGGCCGTGACCGCAAATGCGCGGAACAGCCGCGGGTCGATCGCGATATGCGCTTGCTGTTCGGGCGCGGTGACCACCGACTTCATACCGGCAGCGAAGGCCTTGGCGCTGTTTCCCGGAAAGCCTCGAAAGGCAACAACGCCGCCGGCCTGCGTGGTATCGGCAATGAGGCGCGAAAGCGAAGCCTTGGGCATCGACAGGCTGGCAAAAACCACGAACAGCGGTCCGCTGCCCTCCATGTCGCCGGCATTCGAAGCCGCCCCTGCGATCAGCGCGTCGAAATCGATCGGGCCTTGTGGTCCTTTTGGAAGGTCGGCCGGCGATATCGTCGCAAGGGCGGCGATCGCATCGGTTCGGATCTTCTCGGCATCGGCCTCATGCGGTTTGCCGCGCTCGAGCAGGCCCGACACGAAAGCCTCCGCCTCCTTCCGCTCGTCCTGGGTGCGCTCTCGGATCGCGCCGATATCGACGCCGTCGACTGTTTGTGCGACGGCGGCCGAGACAAGCGCAATGGCGAGGAGCGCGGCAGCCGATGGCAAGAGCGCCTTTAGCTTGCCGCCATTTTCTTGCCCTTTGCGGCCATCTGCTTGTCGGGACATCATCGTCATGCCTCCTCAAAGCATGCAGCAATTGCGTTTCCGCCAGACGAGGTAGCCAAAGTCCTCACCCTTCACCGGATAGGCTTTGCCCGTTTGCGGAATGATCGTGGTTGCTCCCACTGGCGCGCAGGCAAACCGCCCGCTCGTCGTCGCAATGGGATTGGTCATCTGCAACCGGTATTGCTGCTTGCGCATCACCGGCATCAGATATTTGTTGCACAGCGCTTTCGATCCCATCGTCCCCCAGGCGAGCGCTTGACGATGCACTTTGTAGAGCATCCGCTCGGCGACAAGGCGTGAGGCCTGGACCTGAGTCACATGCGCGGCGACATGGCCGTTCAGCGGATACATCCCGCCGTTGCAGCCCGCACACCAGAAAAGTTGATCGATCGGCAACTTGCGCGTTGCCTGAACGCAGTCGGCGGCGCAGGCCGCAGTTGCGATCGGATTTGCAAACAGCGCGACTTCGGGATTGATGATCGATGTCAGCGCTGAATCCTGCCAGAGCGGATCGAGCTCGGTCACATAGGCCACATCGAAACTGCTTTGCTCGAAACACAGAAAATCGACGAGGATCTCCATCCAGTAGAGCAAAGGATAGATGTAGTAATGAGACTGCCACTGCGACGAGTTCTGCGTCTTGCCGCCGATCTGCGAGCGCCCTTGGACATGACCGTGGCCAATGTCGAAGCCGGGATCGAGCTTGATTCCGCCCAGATTGGGAAAACACCACGGCTTGTTTGTCACATCGACAAGCCGCACGGGTTCCCAAAACCCTACCGATATCCCGATCCGCGGCACCGGATTACCGCAGGCGCATAACGGGTTTGGCGGATTCTTGGGATCGGGTCTGCTGCCTTTCCAGATGTCGAGCCCGCCAATCGACAAAGGAAAGAGGCACGACCAGCATATGTCGGTGATCGGGTTCACGAACTTGCCATGGCAAGTAACGCTCTGTGCCCGTACCGGTGCGGCGGTAGCGAAGGCCAAAAGAAGAGCGGCCAACCCGGCTTTCCACATACGCAGCGTCATGGTTCGCGCTTTCGCGACGCCCAGTCGTCATCGGCGCGGGTCTTGGCCGCGAAGTAAACGACGCCCACTAGAATCGTGGCAAGCACAATTGCGATCACCAGCCCCGAAATCCAGAGGCCGAAGAGAGCCACCCAGAGCCGGATGCCCGCAGCACCGAGCGCGAGCACCGTGCAGAGTGCCATCCAGACAAAGCGCAGCCGCCTGAGCGCTTGCGTTTCAGGCGCGGCTTGCGGTGTCATCATAAATTTGATGAGCGGCGAGCGGTTCATGTACCGGCGACCTTCATCGGCGTTTCGACCACACGCAGCATCTCTCCTTCAGCCTTGACGATCGCCGGGGTGTTGCGGATGCCAAAGCGCGAAACGAGTTGTCCGCCCTGGTCGAAATAAAAGCGACGCTGATAGGGCTTCATCATGTCGAACGGAGACCCATCGACGAAGATGATCTTTGCTTTCAATTGCGGCCATCGCGCGACCGCCCAATCAAGTTGGGCCTTGTCGGTGCCATCGACAAAAACCAAATCTTGCGTTAGCTGGACAAACGCCATTGGATTGACGCGCTGTCCGCGCGCGGCGATCCGGTTGCCCTTGTCGTCGGTCAAGTCGTTTTCGATAACGATCGACGGGTCGAACAACCATGACCGTTGGCGCGTCGCCGCGCCAAGCCCTTCCACAGGCCGGGGCCGCCGGACGCTTTTGACCGCCTGCTCGCGCATGGTTTCCTGCAGTTCTTCGATGCGCCCGCTTTTCTCCAGCTGGCGCAATTTGGCCTCGATCGTGGCCAGAAGGTCATCTTCGATGATCGGAAAGGCTTCACCCATCTGGCCATGGTCGCGCGCGAAAAGCTGCACAGCGAACGGTACGCCTGTCGCAAGCGAGAGCGTTAAAGTAACGAGGAGCACTATCCGCGACCTCACAGTATCGCCCTCCCCGTCCCTATAATCTGGTCCGAGCAAACAAAGCCGATATCGGCGTAGCGGCTATCGAGACCGTCCCTGTGCGGCGTTCCCATGAAATAGCAGCCGCGCGGGATGATGCCGACAGGTCCCGGCTGAAGCCTCTCGCCCAGCTTTGTAACGCGCTTTAGCTTTACAACCGCCGTGCCGTTGATGCGGACGAGGCTGCCACGGCGTGTGACCTCATCACCGCCAACGCCGAAGACGACCTTGCCAAAAGGCGGGGCATTGCGTCCGAAATGTCGTGTTACGATCTCGCTTTGAGGGGCTCTGAAAAAGGCTATCTCGCCACGTTTCGGTTGCCGGCCCCTGTCCACTAAAAAGGCCCAATTGGCGAGCGACGCACTGGTGTTGATAAGGACGGCATGGGAATCCCGCCAGCTCGCCAGCGCCTGCGTCACGACGATCGCGGTCGCGAGCACCGCGATCGCCGCATAGCGGCGAGCGTGCCGGTGCCGGTCAGTTGCGCGGTCCATTGCCTGTACCCGCCAGCGCCGGATCAGCCATCGCCTGCTGCATTGCGCCCATCACCGACGATGCGGCATGCGGTGCCGGCTGCGGCATCCGGATCTTGGAAAAGACCTGGCGTCTGACGTCGGCCGTGATGTCGGGGACATTTCCGGCAAGCACAGCTTCGCCCACCAGCACAATCTGGCCTCGCACGCCGCGCGCTCTGAGATTCTTTTCGATTTCGGCCATGAAGGCCTTGGTTTCTGCGGTTACCTGTTCGGGCGGGGTTGCCGATCTTGCCTGCGCCTGGACATATTCACCCACCATCGCCGATAGCTGGATCCGGGCTATTGGCGCCGCTTCAGGCTTGGATACGAGTTCGCGCGTCACCCATACGGCCCACAAGCCGATCAAAACCAGCGCTGCGACGGCAGCAATCGGTAGCCAGCTAATCGCAAGCTGCGGTACAGCCGTTTGTGCCGCTGCGGTGTTTGGCTCGTCGAAAAGCGGTCCGGCACCCCCACCGGTCGCCGCCTGGCTAGCTGCCGCCATGCTGTGTCTCCTCAGTTCGATTGGTCAATGGAAAGAGCGAATGGCGCCGGAAAAATCCGACAAGCGCAAACAGGGCAATGCACACCAACGAAAGCTGTCCCTCGAACAGCGCACGGCGCGCGGCATCGGCGGCAAGATACCGCGCTGTGAAATTGTCGAGGTGGCCGACGAAACGGGCGAAGCTGAAGTCTCCCAGCATCAGGAAAAAAAGCACGAAAGACGCCGCTACACAGCTTGCGGTCACCACGCCCCAGGCGATGAGCTTGAGACATGCGAAGCACAGGTCCGATACCAGCCACTGCGGCCCACTCCCCTGCCCTGCCCGGTGTGCGCGCTGCTTGGATGCGACAGCGAACCTCATTCGGCCGCCTCGAGAAGCTCGGTTGCATCTTCAAATGTCGACGCCGGCTCGTTGCTATGGTGCGGGAAGGCTACCGTTTCGATCGCATCCGCAAGCGCGATCCCCGCCCTGACCCGCGTTTCGATGTCGGCGAAGACCTGCGGGCTCGACGAATAAAGGGTCGCGGAATAGGGATCGAGGACGAGGCGGCCGACGACAAGCGCTTCAGGGCCTTTGATCAGCACGTCGGAATATTCGGTGCCGTTCCGCTTCAACGACCGGAGCAGGGTCTCGGTATGATGGTCCATTTCGAAGCGCTGGTGCTTGGCGAGATCGTTGATCGTCTCTTCCTTCTGCTGGAGAACAACCGACCAGTCTGAATTTTCAAGCGCGGCCAGCGAGCCTTCCGATTTGTAAAAGTCGTTCAAAGACTGCGTGGCGGTGATGAGTGACGAGCCGTATTTGCGACAGGTGCGCGCATAGGTTTCGATCGCCTGTCCCATCTGCCCGCCACCAAGAAGTTGCCAGGCTTCGTCGATGATCATGGCTTTGGGAATGGCCCGGTCCAACTGCCGCATGACGCGAAGCGAGAGAAACATCAGCGCGGTCAACGACACCGAACGCAGTTCGGGTTTCGAGGCAAGATCCGATAGTTCGAATACGGTCAGCCCGGCAGAAAGGTCGATCGAGCACGGTCCTTCGAAAAAGCGACCATAGGTTCCGCCGCGGACGAACGGCGACATCGCGTCAGCCAGGTCGCCCGCATAAGGCGATGGTTGGGCACGAAGTGCAGCTACCACCAGATCGATCGTGCCCTCCCGCTTATGCTCGGTCCATACCCGGCTCACCGCAACGTCGATCAAGCCACGTTCGGTGTCGCTCAGCCGATCCTGCTGCCGCGCCATTTGACCAACGATCGATTTGAGCATGGCGAGACATTCGATCTCATAGTCTTCCCCATCCTCGGCATGTTCGAGCGCATCCAGATCGATCATGTCGAACGGGTTCAGCGAGAAGCCCGATGAAAGCTTGAACTCGACAAAGGCGCCGCTAAAGGCACGCGCCATATGTTCGAACGAGCGACCGTCGTCGATCACGATGACTTTAGCACCTGCCCCCGCCATTGCCGCGCAGATGTCCTGCAGGAAGACCGATTTGCCCGAACCAGATTTGCCGAAAACCGCGACATTGTGGTTGCCAGCGGCATTCTGAAAGGGCGACCAGAAAAAGGGCTGGCCGCGCCTGCCGACGAGCAGGACATGCGGGATGCTACCCCCGACATGCTCGCCCTGAATCGGCGCGATCGAAGCGGCCGTCGTCGTCAGCATTGTGCGGAAGCGCCGCATCCTTGTCAGATCGGTGCTCAGGCCGTTGGGCAACGAGAGCGGCATAGCCGCAAGCAACCCCATGAGTTGCAAGTAGCGCTCGTCGATCAGATCCCAGCCCGCGCCCTTATAGACGCTCTTCAGCATGCGCTCGTTGAGATCGCCCTGACCGAGCGGCGAAAGGGCGCCGACGCCGTAATAGGCTTGGCAAAGCTTCCTTCCCGCACGCAGTTCCGATTGCACATGCTGCCATTCGTCGCGTTGATCGGCGAGTTGGGGCAGAAAGCGAGATGACCGGGACTCAGCGAGGCTTGTCGTTCGCATGACCTTGAAACCGGCCTTCGACGCTGCGGCCTCCTCGTCGGGAAAGACAAGGCCAAGCATGGTCATGACATTGCAACCGAAACGAAGCTTGTCGTTGACCATATCGCCGATGATTTTCTGCACGTCCCACGGCGCCCACTGCTTTGGGAAGTTTCGGACCGAAAAAAAGCGCCAGTCGAAGCGGTCAGGGACGACCTCGCCGATGATGGGAACGCCATCGACTTTTTCGCCGGTGGCCCGGAAGCGTTCGGCGTGAAAGACGAGCCGGTCGGGGGTGACCTGTGTTTCGAGATCACGGCGAACGCATTGCCAGGCGATCGGGTCGAGCTCGCTATAGCTGTCGGGCCGGTCGCCATTGTCGACCGAGGCGCACAGAAAATCGTCGAAATAGCCGATCAGTTCGACCGGCGAGAGGTCGCGATGGGGGATGCTCAGCGCCTGTAGCGTTCCGTAAAGGCTGTCACGAATTGTCGAAAGCGTCTCCGGGCTGAGCCCGCTCCGCAACGGGGCGCCCAAGCTGATGAACACCCGGTGGTTGCGCAAAAAAAATGGCGCGTCTTTCGAAAGCGACTTCCATGCCCCCCGCCGCAGCCAGCGCGCCCGGTGCTCGGCCGCACGCGCAAAGACGCCCTTGGCGACCACGCGCGGCATTACCCAGTCTGCGATCTTCTCGCCAACGCTCGGGCTCTGCCAATGGATAAACTGAATCTGACAACCCGCAGGGACAGCATCGGACAGAAATTGTGTCAGGATCTCGCCACTCTTTTCGTTGGCCCCCATCATCGGCGCGACCTCGAGAACGAACCCAATCGAGTCGGTGTTGACAAACATGCGGCTGCGCGCGTCATAAGAGCGGTAGGGTACCCAGCTCGACAGCATAGGCGCTCCAAGCGACCCGCGATCCTCGTCTGGGTGTGCGGCTTCGCCGAAACACATCGTGAGGAAACGGTCCCAAAGACCGGCGCGCGGAGTCATCGCTATCACTCCTCGGGGCCTGCAAAGACGGCGGGCTTGTTGATCGGAACCGGCTTGTCGACAGGCGATGTCGCCACAGCTTGTTGAGCCGTTTGCTGGCCGGCCTGATCGGTAGCCGGCTCAGCGTTTAGGGTGACCGTCTCGCCAACCGCCTCACCCATGGAGGCGGCGGTTTGGTTATGAGTAGCTGAAAGCCGCGCATCGACAGCCGCTTTGATATCCATGGGCATGGTTGGAAGCCGCGCTTTTCCCAATACCCGCGCGGCAGCCACCTTGGCCGGATCTGGAAGGCTATCGGTACCAGCTAAGCCAAGCGCTGACTGGCTCGTTGCCACGGCCGGGCCCGCATTTGAACCGACAGGTGGCGCTGGCAAGCGCGCTTCGGCCAGCGCGGGCATATCGCTTCTTGCCGCCGTTTGCACCCATCCGCCCTGGTCGGCGACAGCATGAACGATGCGGGGTTCGTGGAGATACCCGCGCTGGTCGACAAAGGCGGGGAACACAACCTTCAGCACCCGTTGCTCGCGGTGCGCGACGCCATCGGCGACGGCGATCACCTTGCCGTCGCCGCGCAGCGGCGGTTGTGACCAGGGGCGTGCCGCAGGGGTCATCGGGCGGGCATTCTGGATCAGCGCCAGCGCGCCATCGTCGATCACCGTCGAGGGCGCACATGTCCCGCCCGGTGCCGAGCAGGAAAAACTGCCTTTGACATTGCCACCCAACATTGTCGCGCATGCGGCCAGTGGAAGCGCGCCAGCGAACAAGGCCGCTGTGCTTACGGCGCGCCTGTGGCTCGATGTTTCGACTTTGATTGTGCGCGGCAAACGCATCGCGCAGACGAGTTCCCAAATGCGGCAGGCCTGTCCGACCGGCAAGAGTATAGCGGAGCACGCAAGCCGATCACCGCTCTGCGTTGAGATTGCGCGCTGGAACTGGGCCTGCTCGAAGGCGCTCAAATATTGGCGCTGAGCCGATGGCCTATCCTCATTGGGCGAAAAAATCCGGCATAGGCCTCGCCACAGCATTGTCGCCTGGGTTTCGTTGAGAACCGGGGCCTGAAGCATGAGCGAGCCGCCCGTCCTCTCGCAGATAGCCGAGCGAAGCCTCATATGTTCGCGCTGGTGCAGCTGGCGGCTCACGAACGGCCGCCCTTGAGCCAGTTGGCAATATACTCTTTGGGACGAAACCCTTCGATGACAGCACCATCCGAGCGAACAAGCACCGGTGTGCCCGAAATGCCATTTTCCCGGGCGAAGCGCTCATTGGCGTCGAGCGGGGACGTGTCACACTCGCGGCTACCTTGAATGGCCTCACCGGCATAGGCCGCCTTCAAAGCTTTGCGGCGATCGCGTGCGCAGAATACCTGGTTGGCAATGGCGCGGCTGCCGAGGATCGAAATCGGTCGCTCGACAACACGGACGTCGAGCTGTTCGAGGGCAACCGACAGTGCCTTGCAGTAACCGCAGGAAAAATCCGAGAAAACCGTGATCGTCTGTCCGGAAGGATTGCCCCAAACGATACCGCCAGCTTCGGGAAGCCCTGCCAGTGACATTGTCTTGGGGACGCCCTGCCCGTATCCGCTGCTCTGCCCCCGCCCGCGCGCATTGCTGGCCTCGACCTCGCGTCGCCCGCCCGCAGCACTGCCGATAAGGAGATCGGGATTGACATCGACAAGCCGTGCGGCGGTTAGATCTTGGCGCGTCTGGAGATCGAACACCCGTCCGAGCATCAAGTAGCGCGCGCTATGATCGATGTAGAAGACCTGCGAACCTGCCGTAACTTCGCACAAACCTCCGACAATCTGGCAGTTCACGCGCGCGACCTGCGTTTTGGGGAGCTTCGCTTTCAGCAGCGCGAGAACCGCGCCATCGACGTCCGAAGCGACATAGGCCGGCGTCTCGCTCGATGCCCACACCAGTGACGCCCCGCTCCCGACCAACGCCGCCGCCACACTCCAGGCAAGTTTCTTCCAGGCCATCCTCTTGCTCCTCAACCGTTGATGAAGACGCCTTCGAGGAAGACGATTTCGACATCGATCCCCGTCGGCATTTCGATGACGGGCTGATATTGTTCGGCCCGTTCGATAAGATATTTGGACACCATGTCGGCAGAAGTGGCGACGCCCTCGCCTACCCCGCCTTCCAATATATCTCCGGTGCCAAGTTTCTGGCGCTTTCCGTCGACAGTGACGTTGGTGCCCCGGAACAGCGACTGGGTGTTGGCAGAGAAACCGCGCCCGAACCCGCCTGCAAGACCGGCAAGGAACGCCTGACCGACCAGCGAACCTTCACGGCTTACCACCCGGCCCCGAACACCTGTCTTCCCGCCAAAAGCGATGAAGCCCTTGACGTCGCTGACCGCATAGCGCCCGCCTGGCTGCGGGCAGGTCATGCGCTGAAGCTTGACATAGACTTTCTCGGACGAGAGGTCGCCGCGGGCCGCGCCGTTCACAAGGCATCCGGCAATGTTCGTTGTGAGGAGCCGGCCGCTATCGTAAACCGAGCGTGCTGGCCCCGTGATCCGCAAAACCACAGGCAGTGGATCGCTCTGGCTTTGAACGCTAGCGCTCGCATCGACGCCGACGATCACCTTGGCGACCGCGATCGAGTTGGGCGGAAGATAGGTTGAGCTGTCGGTATAGACGGTATTGCCCTTGGGCACGGGGCTACCGGTACCGGCAGGGGCATCGCCGAACGAGACCAGCTTGACCTCGCTCGCGCGCGCCACGGGAAGTCCGACCGCTGCTGCCGCAGCCTGCCCTGCGGGCGTGAGAGCCGGTGCAGATGGTGGCGATGCTTGCGCATAGCTTGGTTGCGATCCGCGACCGTAGAGAGCGTTGGGACCGGCCTGCGGCGCCATGACCGGCGATTGCCGGGCAGCCGCAAGCGCGGCGCGCAGTTGCTCATTCTCTTCCTGATAGGCGCCGAGCACGCGCCTTGTATCTTCGGTCATGTCGCCATTCTGGCCATTGGCGCGCGCCAGTTGCTGTTCGAACTGGTCGGCTTGCTGCGCCCTGGCGGAAAGCGAGCGCATCTGATTGTTCATCGATTCAAGCTGCGCCTCGCTCTGCGCGCGCCATTCTTTTTCCGACATATTCTTGTTGATCATGTCGTCGGTCGAAACTTCGGTGATTCTTTCTTCGAGCGCCGCTTCGTCGGCGGTTCCGCCATCCTCGAAAATGTAGAGCGAGCCCAGCACCAGCGCGACCGCGCCGGCGCCGCTCAGCAGGAGCATCTGCTTGCGCCTGATCGCATCATTGGCGGCCATCGGGTCGGCAACGGGCATTACGCCGGAACCGCCTTGCGATGGATCGAGGGCCTTTGGCGTTTTTCGGAACAGATGACCGAGATTCATCGCGCGCCTCCGTTCGACTGGATGAGATAAACAGCGGTATCCTGTCCGGCACCGATTTCAGGGCGCGGAGCGATGAAGGCGACCGCTCCGGCACTGGTGAACATACCCTGATCGAGGGTTACCGGATCCTTGCCGAGATTGCGGACACGCAGAACGGTCCCGCGAATTTCAGACCCCCGATACTCGCTGATCTGTTGGACCTGCAGCTTGCCGACACGCACCGGTTCGAGCACGGTCTGACTGATTTCAAATCCTTCTATCGACTGGCTCGCATACATTGCGAGGCCCAGCCGGACAGCGGTCTCTTCCGGCGAAGTACGCACCTCCCAATCTTTCGCTTTCTCGCTGTCGAGCGAAGCATTGGTGATAAATATCTGCTCGGCGTCGTTGCCGCGCACCTTGCACAAGAATTTGAAAACAAAGCCTTTGCGGGTCGTGCCGAAGAACGAGAGCTGAGACTTTGAAAATCCATCGGGGACCGACAGATAAATGTCGCCGCGGACAGGCTCGTTGACGATCTGGAAATCCTCTGTCGGAATGCCGGTCGAGATTTTCGAAACCGACGCAAACTGGTCGCCATTCAGGCTGATGCGGGTCAAATCTTTGGCCGAGGCGATGCAATCGACCTGACCATTATCTTTGGCGAGAACGGTTTGATCGGCCTGTGCCGGTGCTGCAACCATGAGAAGGCCTGCCGCGAAGATCAGGATGCCGAACGGTCTGCTGCCAAAGGACAAGGGTCGCGAAATCAGAGCCGCACCTACGCCAATTGCGCCCCAGGCGTAATGCGCCATCATGATCGACCCTCCCTGTCTTCCTTTTTCTTGATGGCGCCAAAAGCCGCGAGCTTCAGCGAGACGCCGGTGTAGGTCCACACGAAGCGAAAGGTTCGCGCTTCGGTCGTCACTTCCTTCGAACCCACGACGGTGTGCATGATGCCGTTGACTTCGCTCGTCAGATTTTCGGGGTCGACGGTCAGCTTCTCGATCGTGAAGAATTGCGAGACGCTCGAGCCATTTTGCTCGTTGAAGACCTTCATGAGCTCCGCGCGCATCTTTCCGTGCGTGCGCGGATCGGTCATCGCCAGGATCGAATCCATCCAATATTGCAGATTCGAAGGCGATCGGTTGAGCGTTAGCAACGCTGCGTCGCGCGTTATCATCTCGAGATAATCATGTGGGACTTCCGACGACGTGAGCGTCAGCGGCTTTGCGAGTACAGGTTGCAATACGATCTCGCGGTCGCGGCTCGATGCAAGCACGGTCAGCAGCAGCGTCGCCCCAAAAAGAATGGCGGCGGCGCCAGCGAGCAGATTGCGCTGCTTCAAGAGCCGTTGCGACCGGGCGTGGGACAGGCCGAGTTCCATGTCAGCCGGCCATGAGACGCAAATGGGAGGGTGGCGTTGCCCTCAACCGCATGAAGGAACCTGGAAGGTACCAATAAGCGGTATGAATGATCCACGACACGGCACGACCGGCTTTCATTTTGCGTAAGAACCACCAGCACGCACAGGATAATAATAGGCCCATGACGATGTGCTGCGTCAGCACACCCCAGGTGAACGGGATGATCATCGCCAGGAACTCGTCGAGCGTCCAAAAGCCGATCAACTCCGGATCATCGAGATGCGCGGGGATTGTGTATCGATTCATAAGCATCGCCACCCTCAGTTGGCTTCCTAGAACGAACCGCAGGGGGAGCGGTCCGCCGGAAGCCGGTCAGACCGTTGCCGTAACAGCGGCCGTGACGATGGGGACGCCCGTACCGGCCCCCACCCCAACCCCGACGGGAATGGCGACCTGCCCGAGACTGAACCGGCCAGACGCAAGCCCGACGATACCGCCGGCGAGCGAAAGCACGGTGATAATCTTGCCTCCCGAGCCTTCGAGGAAGCCCGTGAAACTTGTCAGCGCGGTGTTGAAGGTCGTATCGGCCCCTGCGATGGCTGCGCTGGCTCCGACGACGGAAACCGCAGCGATGGCCAATCCTGTCTGGACCAGTCGATAACCCAACTCATTTGTTTTGTTAAACATGTTTACCTCTCTGTTCTGTGCCGTGATGATTACGACTTTCAGAAAGAACAGAAGGCGCTGGCTCGATTCAATAAAGAACGGTCTTTGGCTGCCAATCAGCTATATTATTCGCGCAATCGGTAGTGATTCGTATGACTTGTTGCACAAACAGGTCACACATCGTGCATTTTTTGCCCCAAAAGTTGAGATTCGGTTGTGTTAGCCGTTCCCTTAACTGCAACAGGTGCTTCGCAAATACGCGCCGGACTTGATCTCATCGCCAATGTCGTGATTCGGTTAGCCGAACGACGCCTCTGCCGCTAATCGTCGACGGGCGATGACAGATCAGGAAACCAGAGTCACGGGCCGCAAGAATAAGGCCTTCCGCTTCTTTGTAAGCCAGGCCTTTATCGACATCGCCGCCGACGCTATTGCCTTGCAAACCAAGAAAACCTGCCGTTTTTCGACACTCCGAAGCGCAATCGAGATCGGCTGTGAACGCCTGGCAGGCAGCCATTTGGACGCTGAGGATTTTCTCGCGTTTCAGCAAACCACGCAGCTCGGTGGCGATATTCGCGTTCATCTCAACATGCACGGTTCGTGGAGCGCAGCATATGACGAGCTGAAGGCGCAGCTCTCGAAAATCGTCGCTAAACGCGTTTTCGACCGTACGGCGATAGCCTATCTGCTCCACCTATCGATCCAGAATGACCTCTATTAACGGCTGCCAAATCGGTTTCGGCCTTGACTCTGTAAACTATGTTTTAACATAGTCTTAGTGGGGAGGCCCTGGACCATGCACACGTTTGATTCCAAGTACCTTCATTGCGCCACTGGCAATCTTCCGCGCCTGGATAGCAGCGGTCCGGTATTCGATTTCATCACTGATGACGCGGGTCGGATCGATTGTTGCTGGGAAGAGGACGGCTATCGCCAACTCATAAACAGCGAACTCAAACGCCAGGATCGCCCGATTGCGTATCTGTCAGGACCCTGGGGGCGTTCGCGATCCTATGTCGGACGTGTTCTCTCGGGTAAAAACAAGCTCACGCAGGATTTGCGCGAGAAGGCTTTTACCGCGCTTGGCATCGATCCCATTCGCGCCAATATCGCCGTTGCATGGATGCGGGACGTGTCCCTCTATCATGCCACGGAGATCCAGCACACCAGCGACTATTTCCGCGAATATCTGGAAGAAATCACCTCTGTGCGACAGGGGTGCATCCAGCTTGTCGTCAAGCCGGCGATCCTGCGCGAAGCAGCGAAACGAACCATCGATACGCTCGTGCGCCACCAGGAGCGCGTCATCGCTAACGAGACCGCCTTTCTTGGCTGACCATCGGGCCGGTTCAAAACCTTGATGCGCCGCCAGTCCCATCATAACGAGCGAGCGTCGCTGTCCGGAGTGGCGATGCCGCAACGGCTTCAGCTGCAATGGCGCCGCGATCGACCGAGGCGATCTCGATGGAAGGGCGAGCAAGCCGCTCCCAATTGACCATGATCGTCCGCACATAGTTTCTTGTTTCGGTGAACGGCGGCAAGCGCCCCTCTTTGAGAGATCGGCGGTGTGGACCGGCATTATAGGCGGCCAGCGCCAGCTCGACCCGACCGAACCTGTCGAGTTGCATTCGCAAATAGCGCGCTCCAGCTCGCAGGTTTGCGATCGGATCGAAAGGCGTCGCAAGCCCGAGTTGACTGGCAGTGCCCGGCATGATCTGCATCAGGCCCATTGCACCCTTCGGACTGATCGCCCAGGACTTGTAGCGCGATTCCTGAGCAACGACTGCGTCGAGCAGCGCGGTCGGCACGCCATATTCGCAGGCGACGGCTGCTATGGTGGCATAATAAGCGATACGGCGCTCCTCAGTCCTCGCGTCGAGCCACCAGGCGGGTGCATAAGACAAGGTGTCACAGCGATCATAGCGACCGCCCGCCAGACCGCTGGCGAAGACCGCCGACGAGCCGAGGGGCAATTGCAATATAGTGGGTCTGGGTGTCATCCAGGCAGGAATTCGTAGAGCATCGGTGGGCAACGGGCCCAAACTGAACGGTATCGCAGCCATTTCAATTGGCGCTGTAGATCGTGAAAACTCGATTAGCATAACGTCGTTTACAGAAGCAGTGTGTGGCATGAAGGCAGCTTCCGGCTGTGTATCCGGTTTGGCCGTTTTCAAACCGTTGGCATCAGCCTCGCTTCTCGCGTCAAACTCAAGCACGGTGACCTCGCGAGCGACGGATTGGTGCCCGCAAAACATGATGACCAGAAAAATGGTCCCTTGGATGACATAAGGTGTCCGCACAGCAACTCCTTTCGAGTTGCGTGCTGGTGGTCATTACGCAAAATTAGGAAACCATCTATCCGGTTGCAGGTCAATAGCGTCGGTGCCGAAAGCCCGTGATGCAGGCTGCGGCATCGCCAGATCACCAGCGAGGCCAATGTTCGCCGGAACCAAGATGTCGTCCTTTGGGCATTCCCGAACGGGAATATCCCAAGGTGTTTCCTCCTTCTCATCAGATCATTTCCCGATCGGGAATATTCTACTTCAATCTTGGCGACGCTAGGCTCGGCACGCCATTCGTGAGTGCGGATCCGGCAGTTGTGCATCGCCGACATTACCGCAATCGAGGGCGAATTCGCAGATAAGAAGGCTTGTTTAGGACAGGCGAACCCTCTGTGATGGCCTTTTGGTTTCAGCACCTCAGATCGTCGAATACGCGCGAGACCGCGCCGCCCTTGACCGACTGCTTGCGAGCGTAGCGCAGCGCCGTCGTTACCGATTTCCAGCCAATAGCCTGACAGACACCTATTCCATCCTCCCCGCTCGCAAATAAATCCTGCGTCAGGCCCACTCGCATCGAATGTGTGCTGATCGAGCGGACAAGGTCCCCTGCCCTGGCCGGCTCCACCTCGAATAGGCCGGCGGCGATCACAGCCCAGACCAACCGCCGGTAAATAGCAAAAATGCCCTGCCGCGTCAGCGGCCGGTCCCCGATGGCGTAGCGAACGCGCGGCGGCACGGCCGGGCTCCCTCGCAAGCGTTCCTGCCAGTGCCGCGTATGGCCAGGAATGCTGAAATAGTCCTGCGGTGCCCGCGCAGGCCGCCCTTGGCGCCGGTCAACCCCCACGCGCCGGAACAGCGGCCCATCTTCAATCCCCGAACCCTCCAGCCAGGCCCCGATCCGCCGCATCGTATCGACCGACAGCCAGGCGTAGCGGCCCTCGCCTTCCTGATCGGTCTTGGTCTTGCCGATGGCAAGGATGCCGCGGTTGTTGCTTTGCGGATCGACCTCATCGATCTCTATGGCCGCCAACTCGCTGACGCGCAGCCCGGTATCGAACGCGATCGAGAGCAGCGCCGCATCGCGCAAACCTTGCAGGTCGCCGCCACACACCGAGAGCAGCATGGCGAGCGTTACGCCTTCTATTTCGTCCTGATCGCTCATGGGCGCTCCAAGGCGGATACCCGCTGCCTGTCGCTGCTGCGTGCCTTTGCGCCGCCGTACGGCCTTCAGCGCGTCCAAAACCATCGCTGCGCGTGTCGGCAGGGCTTCGCGCGAACATATCGCAAGCATACGGTGGATGCGGGCAATGCTGGCGACACGGCGGGTGAGTGTCGCGGGTTTGAACCCCCTGCCCTGCTCGAGGTGGCGCAGATAGCGCACCAGGTCTTCGGGATCGGCGGGAAACGCCTGCCGCTTCTCGGCCGCACACCAGCCAATATAGCAGCTCAAATCATCGGTCAGCGCCCGCCGAGTTTCCGTGGCCATTGCCTCCCAGGCGGTCTCGAAACCGATTCTGCTGACCCCGCCAAAGCCGTCGGGCATTGCCGCCGCCACCAAAGCCGCCAACCGGTCAACGGTAACCGGTTTGGCGGCCGCCTTGCGGCGCACCGGCAGCTGGTCTGCCGCGGCCACCTCAATGATCACGCCTTCAGCCGCCTGTGACGGCGCTAAAAGCGGCGCACGGGCATCAGGGTCATGAAAGGTGCTCACAGCGCGGTTTTTGCGCCTTTGCGGCGCGAATGTCGAGATATATTGTTTCCGTAACGTATTATTACGGAAAGTGACAAAGAAGCTGTAGCTTGACCAAACCTATCATGCTATTTGGGTTCGTATTGTCGTCGCCATTTCTGGTCAATGTAGCGCGATGCAGGGTTAAACGACATGCCGGAACATGATCGGTCTGCCTTTTCAAAAGCGGTTTTTGCGCTCGGCCACGCTGACGCAAGCCTCTCATTTCTAAAGCTTTTACCACAGGAAGCACAAGAGCAGGTTTCGGCTATTGTTGCGCTCCAATTGCTGGAGACGCTCTGGAAACAATACCGGGTCGATCGCGGGATCGGCTACGGGCGGACGCTCCTCGGTGTCGACAATGGTTATGAACAGCGCGTCTTCACCGCGTTGGTCGCGGAGCTCGCTGAATGGCAGCCGCTGCGGGCAGCAATCGGCCAAATTCGAGCGCACTCCCCTGCCCTCTCCATCGACGAGCGCGCCCCTTTCGATGCGATCATCGATGACCAACGAGACTTGCTCCTCGATGTACGCGAGCAATTTGGTCGCCTTCCGGCAGATATAGACCCCACAGGACAGGCCAGCCTGCTTATCGATCGATGCCAGAAGTTGGATCTACTAGATGATTTTGGCATTTGCTGGGCGCTCAATCTTGGAAGCGCTTTTGGACTGAACATGCTGGGCCGCGCGAAAGCATCAGCGCCCTTCCCTTCCCTCTTCCGCCGTGAGATGCTGCGCTTTGATCGCACCAAGGCTTGGCGCGAACGCGCGTTAGATTTGGCTCTGACGCAGTCGGCGCACGCGGTATCAGCTTCGGTTTTTAGAGCTTACCACTTCAAGTCCGCGTTTGAGATCCGCTTTCCCGATCTCCGATCGAGCTCGAGATTGCTGACGGCTTTCATATATTTGGCCGGTATGGGTGAATTGACCCCTTCCCTTTTATCGCGGCTTGTCGGCTGCAGTGAGCCAGGAGCGCGAAAGATGTTGCGGAAACTTGAATACGGCGGATTGGCGCTATCTCATCGCCCCTCCCCTGCCTTCCAAAGTATCGAATCCTATCGTCTGGGATCGGCCCGCGCACCTTGGCTGAGTGGGAACACTCGCCCTGCTGGCATCATTGCTGCTGATTAGGGCAACGAAACCTTCGTAATCTATCTAAAGCGCATTACATTTCGCTTCACTTGCGCCAGCGCGTTGCAACGCACGTCCGCTAGCGCCTTTGCGTTACATTTCAGTAGCGATTTAGCTTGCGCTATCGCTTTGCCGTGCGCTATCGCATTGTAAGACGCTTCGTCGGTCGCTACCCGATGTGCGTTACATGGCGCACTACTACGGCAAAGCGAGTTACATATGCCAGTTATTACCGTGGGATCTTCGAAGGGCGGGTGTGGCAAGACGACCACCGTTCTCGCGCTTGCGTCCGAAATCCGTTCGGCAGGGCAGGGGGTTTGCGTCATCGATGCAGATGATCAGCTCAGCGCCTACAACTGGTATGAAAAATGGCAGGCCAAAGACCGCATCACCGTCATCAACGCGTCCAACCTCAACCGTGACATCGAAATCCGCGCGCATATAACCGAGGCAGCCGCCAAATATCCGTTCGTCATTGTCGATCCAGCCGGCATGCGATCGCAGCGCATGCAATGGGCTGCATCGCTTTCGGACATTTGGATAATTCCGCAAAAGGCGACATCGCTAGACGCGGCAGCAACGGCTAATTTGCTCGATGTCGACATGGAGGCGATCGTCGGGATGAGGGGAGGGCGCCCAATCCCGCACCGTATTCTGTTCACGATGACAAACCCGCTCATCATGTCGCGCAACGAGCGCCATGTCGTGAACGCTACCAAAGCCAAAGCCCCGGTATTCGATGCAGAGCTACGACAATATGACGCCTATGCAGCGATGGATCTATATGGGCTAACGCTCGAAGAGGTCGAAAGGGACGGTGTCGCCAACGCCGAGAAACCCCGCAAATATGCAGCCGAAGTACTCGCCCAGACCATCGAGGACATCATGGCAGTACAGGCAGAGGAAAGGAAATAAGGCAGTGGCAGAGCGTCCGACACCACCCGACCCATTTGCACGCAAACCCGAAGCCACCCCGGCCGCACTGAGGCCGTCGCTCAGCGAGACGCTGTCCAGCTTTTCCCCCAAGCCAATCGACGAAGCACTTCCGCAAGCCGTGCCGCTGACGAGCATGGCGCCCGACACGGGCAGGGGAGGGCGCCCCCGGAGACGCGGCGATATGGAAACCCGCACCAAGGCGATCAACTTCCGGATGAAGCCGCGCGAGCAGGCGGAACTCAACGCTTTGTGTGACGAGCTGAACAGGTCGATCCCCGACACAATCATGATCCTGATTGACCAATATCGAAGGTCAGGTGGCGGCGGACAGTAGGGCGGGGTGAAGGGGCTACGGGGAGGCCTCGCTAAATCCTCGCCAGTTCACGGCGTGCCACCAGCTGCTGGCGAATCACAGGCCGCGCTAGCTCGCTTAACCGGCACATAAACCGGCTATTCAACCGGCAGATAGATCAGTGTTTATCCCGGAAATGTGGGATAAAGATGCCGTATACATCCGGCACAACGTCGGGTAAAAAGCGCAACATGGATATTGCCAGCATGGAGCCCATGGTACCCGAAGAAGCGTCAAAAGCGCTTGAGGACGAGGTTGTGGCGTTGATAGCCGAAGCGAACCAGCTTGCCGGGCGCGTACACCCTGTGCTTCGCGATTCAATGGGCGATCTCGTGCGCTCGATGAACTGCTATTACTCCAATCTCATCGAAGGCCACGATACGCATCCACGCGATATTGATCGCGCTCTTGCAAATGACTTTTCGGCTGAACCCGAGAGGCGCGAGCTGCAGCAGGAAGCGGTTGCCCATATCTATGTGCAGCAATTGATCGATTCAGGGCGCGATCCCGACGTCTGGCCGGCATCGGCTGCTTACGCTGCTTGGCTGCACGAAGAGTTTTGCTCGCGCCTGCCCCCTGAAATGCTTTGGGTGATACACCCCCGGACAGGGGAGAAGCTACCAGTTGTGCCAGGCGAATGGCGGGTGCACGATGTCGAAGTCGGACGGCATTTACCGCCCGGATATGACGATGTACCGCGTTTCATGACTCGTTTCGACCGGGCCTATCAGGCACCACCTCTCAACAAATTCCGCCAAATTCAAACCGTCGGCGCCGTCCATCACCGTCTCTTGTGGATTCACCCGTTTCTGGACGGCAACGGGCGGGTCGCGCGGTTAATGTCACATGCGCTGTTCAAGCGGCTCGGCATCGGGACCAGCCTCTGGTCGGTGGCGCGTGGGCTGGCACGCGAAGAAGAGCTGTACAAAAAGCTGCTGGCGCAGGCCGATGGACCACGGGAAGGCGATCGCGATGGGCGAGGGAATTTGACACAGCGCGGGCTGATTGAGTTCTGCAAGTTCTTTCTCGATCGCTCGATCGATCAAATTCGGTTTATGAGCAGCTTGCTCGAACCAGCCACGCTGCTCATTCGCATGGAAATCCACATCGAGGAAGAAATTCGCGCCAAACGCCTGCTTCGAGGCAGTTTTGCGGTTTTGCGCGAAGCAGTGCTGGCTGGCGAGGTCGAACGCGCCAAGATCCCGATGCTTACCGGCTATGAGGAACGCGGTGCGCGTAACGTGACCGCTGCTCTGGTCGAGCGCGGCATGCTGACAGCATCATCGCACCGCGCCCCATTACGCCTCTCTTTCCCCGCCGATGTCGCTGAACGCTGGTTTCCAAATCTTTATCCGGCCAATGCAGGTGTGCGATCGTGAAGGACTGGCCTGATCCGAGATTGCCAGAGGGACGAATTTCGAAGCTCGAAATCGGGTTCGTTGTTTCGCTGACGACCCTGCCTTTGATCTGGACGATTTTTTCGTGGCTGCGCTGAGAGCGCTGAAAGCACGGGCCTGGCGTGACATCCGTCACGCCACAATCGAGCAAAACAGGTTACAAGCCGCATGGCGGCTATTGGCCGTTAAAGGGAGGGCAGGGGGCCATGTTCGGTAAGTCGCAATACCTGCTTGCAGGCATAGGCGCGCTGCTGGCCACAAATGCGGTCGCCCAGGTGGAAGATGTCAGGTTCGGAAACCTCCACTCGCACACATCCTATAGCGACGGCAGCGGAACGCCAGATCAGGCCTTCAAAATGGCGTGTGATGCCGGCCTCGATTTCTTCGCAATCACCGAGCACAATCACGACAAGGGCGATGGCAAAGGCGACCGCCGCGACGGCAGGATGATAGCAACGCAGCCAACACTCTACAAGGGCACGAGCGCAGCGCTGGTCGAAACCGCCGATCGCCTCGATCGCGCCGGTCGCTGCGTCACTTTGTACGGCCAGGAATTCTCGACGATCAGCAGCGGCAACCATATGAACATCTTCGACGTCAGCCGGATCATCGATGCGCCGAACGGCCGTTTTGATGAGCTCGTCAAATGGCTCGACGCCAACCCCGACAGCCGGGGCGTCAGGGCGCTCGCCCAGTTCAATCATCCCGAAACGGGCAAGGACGCCGAGTTCGACTATGGCCGCGACGATTTCGGCACGGGGGGCGATGCCAACTGGGTGCAGGCAATGGCACCCTATGTCTCGCTAATCGAGGTGCTCAACGCGCCTGCGCTGCGACGCGGCACCGACCAGCGAACGACCAGCCGGGAATCGCTCTATTTTCGCTATCTGAATCTGGGCTTTCATCTCGCGCCGAGTGTCGGGCAGGACAATCATTATCAGAATTGGGGCGTGTCGACCGACGCACGCGTAGCCGCTATAACCGCCGACTTTTCGCGGGCGGGCATTATCGACGCGCTCCGGAGCCGCCATGCCTATGCCACCGAGGACAAGAATTTGCGGGTCGTCTTCAAGGCAGGCGACGCGCTACAAGGCGACATAATCGTACCGCCAGCGCTCGGCTCCGAATTGTCGCTCACGCTCGAAATCAAGGATGACGACGAACCGCAGGCCAATTACCGCGTCGATGTCTTCAAGGACGCCCCCGGCGGCAAGCCTGCGTCCGCTCCCGTCGAAACCTATCGACTTACAGGCAACCAGCTCGTTCCCGTGTCGCTCGAAGGTATCCGGTTCGAGGGGGCAGGGGAGTATGTGCTCCTGCGCATCACCCAATATTCCGATGCCGATGACGAGCATGTCGAGGAAGACCGTCTGTGGACCGCGCCAATCTGGCTCGAAGACCATAGTTTCCACGCACCGGTTGCAGCGCAGCCGATGGTGCGGATGATCTCGCTGCTTCCCGATCCGGCTGGCGACGATTTTCTCGACGAGCGCATCACGCTCAGGAATACCGGCACGTCGCCTGTCAACCTGACTGCGTGGAAGCTTCGCGATCTCGCCGAAAACAGCTGGCCGCTCGATGGGCTCGGCACGGTGGCGCCGGGGGCCGAAGTAAGTATAAAGCGCAACGGCCAGCCCATGGCGCTCAACAATGGTGGCGATACGGTCGAGCTTGTCGCGCCCGATGGCACCGTTGTGCAGACTGTCGATTATGGCCGTGTCCGAGCAGGTGAGGAGGTCGTGGTCAATGGCTCGGAAGGCTGAACCCAAGGCAGCTTCCGCACGGCGGGCAGGCGGGCGCGCCGCCAAGCCAGCTTCGGCCGGCCGCAACCTTGTGATCCTGCTCGACGGCACGGGTAACGAGCTCGGCCGAAACCTTTCCAACGTCCTCAAACTTTACCGCATCGCCGAGAAAAATGCTGGGCAGCTCTGCTACTACAATCCCGGGGTTGGCACGATCAGCCGCGCCAGCGCCTGGTCGCGCTTCTCTCAAAAGGCGCGCGCGATCCTGGGGCTGATGACGGGTTACGGGCTCGATGAAAATGTCCTCGGGGCGTACAAGTTTCTGGTCGAGAACTGGCGCGAAGGCGACTGCGTCTATATGTTCGGTTTCAGCCGCGGCGCGTGGACAGTGCGTGTGCTTGCGGGCTTCATTCACCTTATCGGACTTTTGAAACCCGAACAGGCCAATATGTGCGACAGCGCGCTAGGCACTTACAAGCGGGCCGCGAGTGAGAACGACTTGCCGCTCGCCTGGCATTTCAGGCGGGTCATCGGCGCGCGGCAGATGCCGATCCATTTCGTCGGCGTCTGGGATAGTGTCGCAAGCGTCATCGTGCCGCGCTCTGATCGCTTCTGGCTGCCGAGCCTCGAGACCTTGCCCTATACGAAAAACAATCCGTCGGTTGGCACTTTCCGTCATGCGCTGGCCCTGGACGAGCGGCGGCGCATGTTCCGGGTCGCACCCTGGGACGCCGCGCAGACCTTCAAGCCCAATCCGTTCAACGCCGGCTCGCACAAGCCCCAGGATATCGAACAGGTCTGGTTCCCTGGCGTCCATTCGGACATTGGCGGTGGCTATGCCGAGGAAGAAAGCGCGCTTTCTAAAATTCCACTGATCTGGATGGTCGAACAAGCTAAAGCGGCTGGCCTGCACATCAACACCGCGATGTTCAACCATCTGGCGCACGGAAAGCCGCGCAAAGGCAGCGAGCATGTTTACGTCGCGCCCGATCCGGCTGGCATGATGCACAAATCGCTGTCGGGGGCTTGGTGGCTTTTGGAAGGCATCCCCAAGCCCGTTAAATTTCGCGAATGGCGAAGGCGCTCGCTTCTCGGAGTTTACCTTCCGCAAGGCGAACCACGCTTGGTTGAGCCGGGAACCCGGCTGCATCCGTCGGTGGCGGATCGTGAGCTATTGTTGCCGGGCTATCGGCCGATCAATGCGCGCAGGATTGAGGCGGATCTGTGATCGTGGCCGTTTATCAGCAGCGCCCGTATCGCGCGGGGCTGATGGCGGGCGCGATGGGCCTGCTGGCATCGGCATTTGTCGCAAGCACACCGGCGGGAGCGCATGGGGGCGGGCTCAATGCGCAGGGTTGCCATAACGACCGTCGCAATGGCGGATATCATTGTCATCGCGGCAACAGCTCGCCTGCACGCGTTCCCAAACCCGCGCCCGCCTATGTGCAACCGCAACGCCCGCTTTATGCCAGCTGTACGGCCGCGCGCGCAGCAGGCGCTGCGCCGCTCTACAGGGGCGATGCGGGATATGGCGCCCATCTCGACCGCGACCAGGATGGGGTTGCCTGCGAGGGCAGCAGCACAGGCGGCAGTGCCGTGACAAACCAGCCGCGCACATTGCTTCAGCAACCCGCGCTATTGCCGCCAGCATCGCCACAACCCGCTCAGCCACTGATCGTGCCGATCGAAGGCCGCGCGCAGGTGCTCGATGGCGATACCATCCAGATCGGGCTCACACGCATCCGGCTTTTCGGGATTGATGCCTTCGAAGCCGAGCAAATGTGCCAAACATCTTCCGGTGAAAACTATGGTTGCGGCGGCAGGGCGACGCGGGCGCTGGTCGAAAAGGTCGAGGGCGAGACGGTCGTCTGCATCGCCAAGGGACGCGACGCTTACGACCGCCAACTGGCTGTCTGCCGGGCGGGAAGCACCGATCTTGCGTCATGGATGGCCCGGTCCGGCCATGCCCTCGCCTATACAAGATATGCTCTGGATTATGTGAGCGACGAAGCGCGGGCCAAGTCGAGTGGGGCAGGGGCATGGGACGGGAGCTTCGACATGCCTTGGGATTTTCGGCTAACGCGCGCACCAAGTGCCGCGGAGGCACAGCGCCAGAGCATTGCTCCTTCGGCGAAATGTGCGATCAAGGGCAATGTTTCGCGCGCGGGCGAACGTATATACCATCTGCCTTCGGATACCTATTACGCGCGGACGAAAGCCGAAAACTGGTTTTGTAATGCCGCAGAGGCAGAGAGAGCCGGTTTCAGGCGCGCGATAAATCGCTAAGGCGACGGCTTTGCGCCTCTCATTCTAACAATTGGGATAAAAATCGCGCTTAGAAGCGACGATGGATAATGTCGGGCTGCAGAGGGATTATCAGTCCATCACAAACGACGGTTGGTAGCTTTTGTCGCCACGCCGGTCGAAATCGAATTCGTAAACGATGCACGGCGCGATCGCCTGTTGCTGTTGGCCGAGATAGAATAGGATGCTGTTCGGGACGGACGCGAACAGGTGGACGACCGCGTCCGGGTCGTCAGCCTTGGTCCGCCTGATGGCGTTGGCGACCTGCTCCGCCAGCGCCGCGCCATGAGCACCCCCCTGGATGCTCTGCTGCCCAGGTCCGTTGCCAAATGAAAACTCCAGCAACGTCCCGACATTGAGACGGGCCTTGGCCATATAGGCCCGCGCGTGCGGCGCAACGTCCTGTGCCGCACTCAGGACGATTGCTATATCGCGACCAACGCCGACCGAGGTGACGGTCTCGTCGAAGCGAGCACCGGTGGTTCCGTCGTCAGCGCGCCAGACTCGGGAGCCAACCCGGCCCTTCTGGACAAGCTGGACGTCGATGCCCGACTTTACGTCGAAAACCGTCCCGGCGAGGAATGCAATCGATGCATGTGCGTCGAGAATCAACCGCAGGTTACGCGCGAGTTTAGCCTTGTCGGCCAGAAAGGTCTCAACCTTGGGCCGAATATCGGTCTGCCAGTCACGCCCGTCTTGCAAGTAGCGCTGGCGGAAGTCGTCCGTCAGCATCAATGTGTTCTCGGGCGAGGCACCCGTCAGGTCGGCTGCTGGACCCAGAAAGCTACGGATCGCGATGGGCAGATGCGTCTCTGTCGGCGACGCAGCCCCATCGAGAAGGCCTTCTTCCCGCGCTAGCACGAGAAGCGACTCGCGGGTAAACGCCGCAAGCCCGCGCGACTTCAGTTGACGCGCCAGTTCGTCATAGCGAAAATCCGAGTCCGCAGCACTGCAGGTGAGCATGCCGACGACCTTGGCCTTCAGGTTTATCTGCGACCGAAGTTCCTCGAGCGAGCGGTGACCATCGACGATGCGGAATCCGCGAAGGACGCCCCTCAGCGCTTCGTCGTCAGCCAGCCCGAGGTGCTCGCGCCAGCACTTCCTGATCTTGCCCAGCTTGCTGCGGTCTGTGGTGCCGTCGAACAGCCGCTCGAGCATGAGAGTCCGGTCGTTACCCGAAATCAGCGGGGCGAGCGGATCGGTTGGCGAAACGCGGTAGGTCGTCAGAAAGGTGAAAAGCGAAGGTGCGGTCGTTACCGCTTGGGCATTGCGTAACCGCTCTAACAGAGAGAAGGACACTGCCCCGACAAACGCAGGGTCCGTAAAATCTTTGTAGCCGAAATGACCGCCGCGATCGACGTGATATTTTACTTGATGGTAGTCAGCGTGGATGCGGTCCGGACCCGAGCGTGCAACGGGCGGGTCATACTTGACGACCACATCGTCGAATGCCTTTGGCCCACTGGCCTCGAACGTGACCTCGACGACGCAGGAAGTGTCGTCGAGGAGGTTCATTGCATTTTCCCAGAACACGCGCGACTGATAATTGTCGCCGTGCCAACGCGCGGTAACGGCCTCAGCCATTTCAATTCCCCTTCTGCGGGCTCGTTGGGCACAGACCCCGGTCAGTCATGTCGTCCGGTCCTTGAACGGAGGAGTGGGACGGATGGCTTTCGCCAATTCAAGGGTTCTCGCAGCCGTGATTGGCCGGTCCGGATAGGCGTCGAGCACAATCGTGGGTATCAGGCGTTGCGTCAGGTCGGAGTAAGTGAACCCGGGTTTTGCGCCATCTTCGCCAGTGGCCGCTACAATCCGCTTGATGTCGGCAGGGCGCAGCCCTGCTTCGGATAGCGGAACCTCGAGTACCGCATGACGCTGTTCGGGATTTGGTCGGCGGAACGTAAATATCTCAGCAGCGCGGCGCTGGACGGCAGGATCGATCGCCGACAAACGGTTTGTGCAGAGGATCACAGCCGCAGGCACGCGCTTCGCAGCAAGTTGGTCCACCCCCCGGATGAAGGCGTTCACGCCAGCGCGGTCCTCGTGGTGCATCTGGCTATCCTCGCGACTTTGGGTGAGCGCATCGGCTTCGTCGACCAGGAGGATCACACCGCCCGCCGCGCGACCGTCAGCGCGTTGCAATTTGGAGGCTGCATCCAACGTAAGCTCGAAGGCGGCAGACACGAGGCGTGTCATCTCGCCGACTTTACCGCTGCCGCGGGTCGAGAGACTTAGGGGATATAATGTGACCGGGATGTCCTCCTGGCGCGCGATGGCGTCGCCGATTGTTTCTGCAAGCTCGGTCTTGCCCGAACCTACATCGCCAGCGAGAATGACAAGCGGTGGCCGTCGTTCGAGATAGTCGAGTAGCACTTGCGCATCGGGATGATGCTTTTTGGCCCAAGTACGCGGCCCCGACGGATTCACGAGGATCCCGAGCATCTTTGCGAGGCGCTCCTTGGTCTCGTCGATCCCGACAAGCCGGACCAGCCGGCGTCTGGCATCAAGGTCGGGATATTCGAGGCGGCGGTCGAAGAGTTCGCTGATTGTCAAACGCTCGGTCATCGTCAGGTTCTAACGCTGCTGCGTCCGAGGCCACGGCCACCGGCAGAATAACTCAAGTCATCGGTCCAGGCGCCGGACTCCAATGCAGGTGGTGAGCCATCTGAGCGCTGGATTGGCAACGCATTCTCGATGCTATCGCGTTCAGCCTGGGTCAAATTCGACCAAGCGCTGGAATAGCTTAGGAACGAGGTGAAGCGCGCTCCGGAAACGTCTATCCCCGGCCTGATTTTGCCTGGATCGTCGTCGGCCATCAGCGTTCCTCCTGGAATCGCGCGGTATCGGATCGACGCGGGCGTCCAGAGCGAATTGCGCTGGAATCCGTAAACGACATTATCGATTGCGTCGTGCTTGAGGAGACCTGCAAGTTCCCCCTCGTAGCGGTCGATCATCTCATCGCCTGGCGCGCCATAGAAGCGCTGAAACCGCTTCAGGTCCGTCGCGACCTTCGATGCGATATACCGAGCATGGGTGATCGTAAAACTGCTCGTCTGCGTGGTGGTGAAACTGCTCATCGGTGGATCCTATGCGTCGAAACTTGGCCCGAAGACCTTTTGCCAGTAACGTATCGTCTCGCCCTTCGAGATGGCGCGGAGCGCTGCATCGATTGCGTCCCCGGCATCAATAGCCGCATCGACGATCAGTGCCTGGTTGGTCGCGTTGTAGAGTTTGGCGACGTTGTTCTCGCAATTGACCGGATCCCAGATTTGCACCGGATCGGAAGTTGGGGTGCAGGTGCCGGACGGATAATAGTCGTTGAATGCGATCACCGAGCGTAGCTGGTCCGTGGCGAGGAAGGTGAAGAACGACTGCATGGCTTCGGGATAATCATTCAGCGCGACACCGCGATCGGCCAGGTGTGCAACGATCATCTCGACCATGAACGACTTGAACCGGAAGTTGCCGCTTGTGTCTTCCCGTTTGCGCAGACCCGCCCAGAATTTGATGAGGCGCACCACTTGGGCGAAGTGCTGGGGGCTCGCCGCCTTTCGTTTGCGAATGAAATCAAGGTGCATGGGAACGCTCGTCATGAGCCGCTCGCCCGTGTCCTGCGAAATCAGGTCGCCACGCCATTGAGGGTCGCCCGAATAAAGGATCGGCACGATATCGACCTCGTTTCCGGTCGCGATGAACTGCACCGACACCGAGTAGGTTTTGCGCGTAATCTGCGACGGTTTGAAATTGGGAAATGCCGTCTCGAGCCGTTTGGCGAGCCATTCGATCAAATCGCCAATCGCTTGCGGGGCCGAATCTGACGCGACATAGCATGCGACATCGATATCGCTGACCGACTTGAGTGCAGTTCCCTTGGCAAGGCTGCCTGACAGAAGCATGCGCTTGAGCCCGAACTCGGGATGTTCTGCAAGATATGTTCCCAATTTGTCACGCAGCCGATTGGCTTGCGCCCGGAGTTCGGACGCGTCCTCGCGCTTTAGGTTCACCCTGCTATCGGCAAACCGCACGATATCCCCATGGCCAACATGCTCGCGACTCATTGAAATCTCCTTCTAAGCCTAAATAGCAGCTATAATTTAGCTATTCAATATATATTTTGTCTGTATTTAGTATTGACAACCTAGCTGTCTGTTGGCTACAGAGACCACATAAACGGAGAAGACGGATGTCCAAGCGGACGATGACGCTGAACCTGACTGACGCTGAAATGCGGGCGCTTGAGGGATTGTCTGAGCGCAAGGATCTAAGCAAGACCGCCGTACTGAGGCAGGCGTTGCGCCTTTACCAGATGCTCGACGCCAGGGTCGAGAAAGGCGATAAGCTTGTCATTGAGAACGATGTCACCCGGGACAAGGCCGAGCTCATGCTCCTGTGACCGGCGCGTCGCCCGTCTTTCTTCTGGACGTGGCGGCAGAAGATGTCGTCCCGGCCGAGCTGGTGTGTGGCATCGCATTGCCCCACCTTCTCGATTGGCACAATGCGTGGCAGCCGGAGCTCGGCGCAATCAAGGCGACGCTTTATGATCAGGGCGTGCCGAAGTCGGAATGGCCCCAGTCAGGGCATTGGCGTTGGCCGGATAAAGTCGCCGAAAGCGACCTGCTGGGCTTCGAAACTTTTTGCGTAACCGCCGAAGGGATGACCCAAGCGATGATGCGCGTTGACATTACGACCAAAGAGTCCCGGCTGCCTGGCTCCGAGGGCAAGCCGATTGCTTATGTGGATTATCTGGAGGTGGCCCCGTGGAACCAGCCGATCGTCGGCATGGCCAGACGCTATAAGGGCGCAGGCAAAATTCTGATGATCGCGGCGGCAGCTCTCAGCACGGAAGTAGAATTCAAGGGCCGTGTGGGCCTGCATTCGTTGCCCCAATCAGAGAGTTTTTACGGGGACCTGGGCATGATAGATTTGGGTCCCGATACAGAGGTGCACGGCGCATTGCGTTATTTCGAAATGACAGCCGAAATTGCGCAAGCGTTGATTGCGCAGGAGTGAAGACGATGAGGTTTGAGCGATCAAAGGAATGGTGGCTGGCGCGCATTGCTGGCGAAACCGATGTTGTCATCGGCGCGAGCAGCGGACTGGGCGAGGCTGAGGGCGGCGAGACGTCAGCGGAAGAGGCAGCAACTGCTTCATTCGGCGAGTTCGTGCACCTACTCCGTCGAAGAGAAGGCCTGTCGGCTGACGAGTTCGCTATGGCGGTCGATATCGAGCTAAGCGATGCGCAGGCCATCGAGGAGGATCCGTTTTACAGGGTCGATGCACGGACCGTCTGGGCAATCGCCCGCACTTACCATTTGCCCCAGACGATGCTGAACGAGATGGCTGGCATCGTCGTCGCGAACGATTTGGCTCCATTCGTCGATCAGCAGCGATATGCCGCACGCTCGGAGCTTCGAAGCGCACTCTCTCCCGAGGAGATCGCCCTGCTTAATATCGTTGTATCGGTGATCGAGGAAAGGGCGCAGGAATGAGGAATGTCGCGCTCGGACCAAGGACGATCACCGACATCGACGCTCAGGTCGAAAAGATTTTGCACGGTTTGGGCAACCCCGAGCCGCCGCTGGATCTTCGGATGGTGCGGGAGTTGCTGAAACTTGACCGACAATATTACAGTTCGAACGACGACGGGTTCGTTCGTGAGGTTTTCAGCCGCATGAAGGTTGCTGGTCAGCAGGTATTACAGCGCCCGACATTGCTTAAGGAGGCAATTCAGAAGCTCAGCCTCAAGGCGCTGTATCTTCCGGACTCGAAGCGCATTCTGATCGATGCTGATGTCCCGGAACTCAAGCATCGCTGGAACGAGGCTCACGAGATTAGCCACAGCATCATACCTTGGCACGAAGGAACAATGTTTGGCGATGACGCCGTGACACTGACGCCCTATTTCCACGAAGCGATGGAGGCCGAAGCGAACTACGGTGCCGGTCGCCTGCTCTTCATGGCAGATCGTTTTGGCGAAGAAGCGATGGCTAGCGCGCCTTCGCTCGCCCTGATTAGGGAGTTGAGCAGCCAATATGGCAATACGATCACATCGACGCTTTGGCGGTTTGTCGAGCAGGCTGAGGCTCAGCGCCCAATGGTCGCACTGGTGACCGGTCATCCTCACCGGAGTCGCCGCAAACCCGAATTCGACGCTGCCAAGCCTTGCCGTTACTGTATCCAGTCCCCACTGTTTCGCGCAAACTTTGGTCGGCTGACCGATGTCGATCTGTTCGGAATCGTAGCGGGATATTCGGGGCCGCAGCGCGCTGGCCCGCTCGGCGAAGCCGAAGTGCGGCTCGTTAATGACGATGGCCAGCGTCACCTCTTCAATTTCGAAACATTCTTCAATGGCTACGAGGCCCTCACACTCGGTGTTTGGCAAAAGTCTGAGCCTGTTGCACATTGATGATGTTGGCGTCGGTGATAGCCACGATGGCTCAAACTGGGGAAATCCTTCTAATTGCCAAATCGTGCGAAGGCCGTTTTCTACCGCGACACGCCATGGGTGTTGATCGCTGGCACCGTGAGCTGGCTACCGACGGGCGCTGTGAAATTCATCTGAAAATCGTGGCATCTAAAGAAACCGGAGAACGGGATTCAATCAAGGCCGCCCGTGCGATTTGACATAGCCTCTGCAATAGCCTTCCCAGGATTTGTAGAGCCTGTCGCCGCGTAGGGTCTTGAGCTTATCGCCCATGAACTTTCGGTAGCCGTCCGCGATGATGTTCTTGTCCCACCCGCCGCCATTGTCCGAGATGATCGTCAGCAGCCGCTGGTCACCGCAAAAATGGAGCGAGCCTGTCGGGAACAAAGGGTCTTCGGTTAGGCGGGGCAGGGGGGTGCCGACAACCTGCTCGACGGTGCCATCGCGACGTGCTTTCCTGCCGACACGGGGCCGATCGAGCTCGCGCGCGGTCGCTTCCTGTTCTTCGTCGATCTTGGGAATGAAATTGAGGACGACTTCCTTTACCGGATTTCCGCGGCCTGATCCTCTGATCTCGGTCCATTCGACGGTAAAATCGGCAAGCTGGTCGATCTCGGACTTCGACTTGTGAAGCACGTCGCGCCGAAACTCCGCATAATTTTTGAAGCTGCCATCGGGAACACCCAAACGCCGTCGCAAATCCTCGATCGACATTTTGACAGTGCGGTTCTGCCGGTTGATGACAAGGCAGCCGAGGTCATAAAGCGTCAGCGCATAGCGCGACTGCAGCGACAGCGTCACACCCAAATTGACCCGCGCATAATAGTCAGACCCGCGCAAAACCGTGCGCAGGGCGTCGGACAATTCGAACTCGACAACGCTGAGACCGTCCTCGGACACTTCTTCAACGCAGCGCGACAGCAGCGATTGAGACAAGGTAGCGGGTCGGCCTTTGCTCGATGTCGTTTTGATGCGGACGATGACGCGGATCAATTCGTCCATCACAGCCTGGATGCGTTCATTGCCCTTGTGCGAGCGCCGCAACTCCTTCTTGGTGATCGTGAAGACCCTGTCTTCGGCCGCGTCGCCGCCCGCCTTGCGCAACATGAGCGCGAATGCCTTCCGCGCGGCAGCACTGAACGACCCTGTTTCGAACTCCGATTCGACCAGTTCGCCAGGCTTGCTGACAAAGTCCTGGTTGCTCTTCGTGATCCTTTCAGCAACACGAAGGGTTAACCCGACTTTGGGCTCTTCCGATTCGGTTAAGACCTCTCCCTCCATGTGAGTGTCTTAGCATGAGTGGCTCATGCAAAGCAACTCACAACAACACGCGCGATTATGCCCGCCAGTCCCCCAATCGCTCATATAAATGTCAAGGAATCCTGCCGGACTCGCATGGACGCCCCCAAAAGCTCATATAACCACTGCGTGTTTGCGCGCTGGCTTTCAGTCGTCCGGCAATGCGTTTCAGGCAGCCCCCGCCGACTCACAGGAAGCGGCTTTGAAACCCGCAGAAAACAGCCATTTATTAGACACCCCCCGAAAACTCACGTAAACGTCTCAAATTATCATGCCCGGTGGAAATTCTGCCGCAGCTCGCAGCAATACGGGCGGGGTGCCCCCAATAGCTCGCATTAAGATTGCAAGCGGAAGCTAGACTGGCCCCCGATCGCTCACACAATCAAGCTGTGAAACCCAATTTTGGCTCCGGGAGGGTCTCCAAGACAGGATGATCCAGCGAATCAGAAACTTATGGCACTGAATTGATTCAGAATCGCGACCGCCCCCAATTCCTCACATAGTCCCCCGATCGCTCACGATTCGTCCCCCAAGCCCACATGATGAAGCCCCCGGTCGCTCACGCTACAGCCCCCGCAGGCTCATATGAACGCCTATCAACCTCTTGGTTTCGTTCAGCAAATCGACCCTGAATCTTAGAATCACTGAATCAAGAATACTCCCGCACTGCGTTTGGGTTCTTTTGAAGATTGGATTCAAGGGATCGTAACCGACCGCTTCAGCTTATGGGCGACCAATGGGTAGGCAGGATCATGATCGAGAAGAGGGGGCAAGAAAAGGTCGGAGGTGAGGCATGCGGACGATTGCCAACAAGCCAACGACCGGACTGCTTCGGCTCGTCGACCGATTGGGGGGAAGCTGGCATGGCAATATCGCATCCTGCCGGTGTCCGGCCCATGACGACCATAGCCCTTCGCTGAGCATTCGCCAGGGCGACCGAGCGATTCTCGTGACCTGCTTTGCCGGCTGCCGAAGCGAGGATGTGCTCAAGGCGATCTCGCGGGTCACTGCCATTCCCCACACCGACCCCGCAGTGGTGGTGCGCGAGACCAAGTTTGGGGGCAATCCCCATTGGGCGATCTGGCAGTCGGCAATCGATGTTTCGGGCACGCTCGGTGAGCGCTATCTCGCAGAAAAGCGCAGAATTTCAGGGCCGCTCGCGCATATCCGGTTTCATCCGCGCTGCCCGCGTGGCGCCGGCAAAGCGGTGCGCTTCGAACCCGCGCTGATCGTGGCGATGCACCATGGCAACCGCCTTACAGCAATCCAGCGAATCTTCCTCGATCCAAAAACGGCCGACTGCACCGCCAAGATCGTGCTCGGACGCTCGATCGGTGCCGCATGGACCAACGGTGTCGTTGCCGAGCGCATCGCGATCGCCGAGGGCTTCGAAACCGCCGCGGCTTATACCCAGATCAAAGGAATTCCTGCCTGGAGCACGATGGGCGCAAAACGGTTGCCGCAGCTCTGGCTGCCGCCCTCGGTCCGCTCGGTCGTTCTACTGCGCGACAATGACTCGGAGGGCAAAGCCGCAGAGTGCAAAGCCGCGATCGCCTATTCGGAGCGGGGCTTCGCCGTCGAGCACGATCCCCCGCCGACTCATGCGAACGACTGGGCCGACCTTCTCTTATTGTGAGGGGAGGGGGGCTGGCTCCTGCGTGCCGGACGAGCGGCACGTCATCAGGAGTCGAGCCATGCGCACAATTTCAGAGAAGGTTGACGGCTGCCTGTCCGCCGCCCGCAGTATCCAGCGGCTCATTGCCTCCGGTGAAACGATCAGCCGGGCGATGCTCAACGCGGCAATGACCGAAGCATTCGGCGCCGATGATACCTCGGGAGCATGGACCCAGCGGCAAAGCTTCGATGCCCTTGAAGCTGCCGTCAGCTTTTGGGTGAAAGCGACTGCTGCCGAAGCCGCGCCGGCGGCCGAACTGTCGCGAATCTCGGCAATGCTGGCACGGCTCCCGACGCACACAGTGCGCAGCGAAGAGCAATATGCGCTCCAGCAGTTCTCGACCCCTGCCGACATTGCCTGGCTTGCCGCCCATCTGGCCGCGATCGATGTCAATGACGTGGTGCTCGAACCCAGTGCCGGTACGGGCCAGCTTGCCGCATTTGCGAAACGGACCGGAGCAACCCTGCAGCTCAACGAATATGACGAGCGCCGCGCCGGACTGCTGCGCCAGCTCTTCGCAGGGACAGAGGTCAGCGAGCATGACGGGGCCCGGATTTCATCGCTGCATGCGGACCGACCGCGCCCGAGCGTCGTGCTCATCAACCCGCCCTTCTCGGTGTCGTTGGGGCGCGGCGAAGACCGCAATGCCGCAGCCCGTCATCTCGTCTCTGCCCTGAACCGGCTCGAGCGTGGCGGCCGCGCGGTCGCTATCATGCCCGACTGGTTTGCGCCGGGGCCGCGGATGGAACAGGTTTTCCGGACAACACTCGACGGCATGACCATCGCCCTCTCGCTCCGGCTCGACAGCGGGGCCTATGCCAAGCATGGTACATCGGTTGCGATCCGCATCTACGTGATCGACAAGCTGCCGGGACAGCTGAGCTGCGTCACGATCAACCGGGCGACGCCTCTCGAACTGCTGGCATCCATCCCTGGCATTCCAACCCGGGCGAAGCTTGCGCCCGCCGGTCCGCCGCCAGCACAGCGCAGCTCTCGGTTATCGCTGTTCCGCACGGTCAAGACCGCCCAGCCACGACCTGTGATCGTCAGGGCACCGGAGCGCAACGACGTCGCCGAAGTCCGCTATAATGTTCTCGATGTGCCCGCGCCTGCCGGTGAACAGCAGGGCGTCTATTCGGCCTACAGGCCTTCGCGCATGATCTTCTGCGATGCAGGCGAACATCCGACGATGCTGGTCGAGTCGGCCGCGATGGCGTCGATCAACGCACCCAAGCCGGCTTATCTTCCGAGGCTTCCAGAGCAGATCGTCACCCGCAAGCTGTTGTCGGCCGCTCAGCTTGAAACCGTTGTATACGCAGGCGATGCCTGGTCCCGGTCGATTCCCGGTTGCTTCACCGTCGATCCCAAGTCGGTCCAGCTTACTGAAACGGTCAAGGGCGATGTCTATCGCTACGGTTTCTTTCTGGGCGACGGCACGGGAGCAGGCAAGGGTCGGCAGGCCGCTGCCTGCATCATGGACCAATGGTTGCGCGGCAAGCGCCGCCATATCTGGATATCGAAAAACGCCCCGCTACTCGAAGATGCAAGGCGCGACTGGACCGCGCTCGGCGGGCTTTCTGCCGACATCATCGAGATCGCCGCGTGGAAGATCAACCAGCCCATCGGTGCGCCCGAAGGGATATTGTTCGTGCCTTATGGGACGTTGCGCTCGGCGCGTGTCGACGAAACCCGGCTCGACCAGATCCTCGCCTGGGCGGGCAACGGCTTCGAAGGCGTGATCGTCCTCGATGAAGCGCATGAGCTGGGCGGCGTCGCGGGAGGCGAGGGCACGATGGGCAAAAAGGACGGCTCGCTACAGGGGATTGCCGGGGTCATGCTCCAGAATCGGCTGCCGCAGGCCCGTATTCTCTACGCTTCGGCGACCGGAGCATCCGACATCAACAATCTTGCCTATGCGGTGAGGCTCGGTCTGTGGGGCCCCGGCACCGCCTTTGCCAACCGCGAGAAGTTCATCACCGAAATTCGCGAGGGCGGGATTGCGGCAATGGAGCTTGTCGCGCGCGACCTCAAGGCGAGCGGGCTCTATCTCTCACGGGCGCTGAGCTTTTCCGGGGTCGAATACGACATCCTCCAGCATGATCTTACCGTCGACCAGATTGCGATCTACGACCAATATTCCGAAGCCTGGTCGATCATCCATCGCAATATGGAGGAAGCGCTCGAGCTGACGGGCATTGTCGATGCTCTCGAAAACGAGACGCTCAATTCGCAGGCCAAGGCGGCGGCGCGCTCGCGTTTCGAAAGCGCCAAACAGCGCTTCTTCGGCCAAATCCTGCTGTCGATGAAGCTGCCGTCGCTGTTTCCGGCAATCGACGGGCATCTCTCTGATGGCGACAGCGTCGTTATCCAGCTTGTCTCGACTGCCGAGGCCATTCTCGACCGGCGACTCGCCGATCTCGATCCTGCGGACCGCGAGGAACTCGACGTCGACCTGTCGCCCCGCGAACTGGTGATCGATTATCTGCGCCGCGCTTTCCCGACACGGCAGATGGAAGAATATCGGGACGATACCGGTGAAACCCGCTCGCGCCCGATGTTCGATGGCGACGGCAACGCGGTCTACAATGCCCAGGCCGAAGCGGCGCGCGACGCGCTCGTCGAACAATTATGCGCGCTTCCGCCCATTCATTCTGCGCTCGATGCGATCATCCTGCGGTTCGGGGCCGATATCGTCGCCGAGGTAACGGGCCGGTCGAAACGGCTGATGCGCTCCGCAGACGGTAGCCAGCGCCTCGAAAGCCGTTCTGCGCGCTCGAACCTTGTCGAGACCCAGGCCTTCATGAACGGCACCAAGCGCGTACTCATCTTCTCCGACGCTGGCGGAACCGGGCGCAGCTATCATGCGAGCCTCGACGTCAAGAACCAGGAGCGCCGCGTGCATTTCCTGCTCGAACCGGGCTGGCGCGCCGATCGCGCGATACAGGGACTGGGCAGGACGCACCGGACGCATCAGGCGCAACCGCCATTGTTTCGCCCGGTCACCACCAATTGCCGGGGCGAATTGCGCTTCACCAGCACGATCGCCCGCCGCCTCGATGCGCTGGGGGCACTGACCCGCGGCCAGCGCCAGACCGGCGGACAAAATCTGTTCGACCCGTCGGACAATCTTGAAAGCGACTATGCCAAGGCCGCGCTCATCGATTGGTATCACCTCTTGGTGCGTGGCAAGCTGCAAAGCAGTTCGCTCAAGGACTTCGAGCGCGAAACCGGACTCAGCCTGACCGACAAGGATGGCATCATCAGCGAGGATTTGCCGCCGATCCAGCGCTGGCTCAACCGGCTGCTTGCTTTGCGCATTGCCAAGCAGAACGCGATCTTCGACGAATTCATCGCGCTCGTCGAAACCCGCGTATCCGCCGCCAAGGACGCCGGAACCTTCGACGTCGGGGTCGAAACGGTCTTGGTCGAGAGCTGCGAGCTATTGGGCGATACGATCATCCGCACCGACCCGCAGACCGGCGCCACCTCGCATTTGCTCGAGATTCTCACCCAGCGCCGCCGTCAGCCATTGGCGCTGGCGCGCCTCAAGACGCTTGCCGGGTTCGAACGCAAGGTCGCCTGGTTGAAGAACGAACGCAGCGGCAAGGTCGCGCTGCGCATCCCGGCGCATCCGCATATGGACGATCAGGGCAAAACGCTGGTCCGCTTCGAGCTGATCCGTCCCTTGCGCAGCGAATTTATCCTCGAGTGCAACCTCGCTGAAAGTGCGTGGGCCCCGATCGCCGAGGCCGACTTCGATGCCGCCTGGCAGGCCGAATATGAAGCCGATGCCAACAGCCTTGTCGCCGACACGCTGTTCCTCGCGACCGGGCTGTTGCTGCCGGTTTGGGGCGCGCTGCCCAAGGAGGATTTGTCGGTCAACCGGATTCTCGACGAGGCGGGCAATGGTTGGCTCGGACGGCGAATCCCCGAAATCTATGTCGAAGGCGTGCTCAACAAGCTCGGGGTCAGCGACCGGGTCGCCATCGCCCCGGACAAGCTGGCGCAGGCGATTCTCGCAGGGCGCAGCTACACGCTCAGACACCCGCACAATGTCACAATCAAAACGAGCCGCGTCAACGGCGGCAAGCGGCTAGAAATTGCCGGTGCCGATGCCGCCCAGCTACCCGGCTTCAAGGCCATGGGCTGCTTCACCGAGATCATCGCCTACAAAACACGGATTTTCGTGCCGCTGGAAACAGCGTCGGCGATCCTTGCGCGCCTGCTCGTCTGAGCGGGCCGGGGCAAGAGGGGAGGGGGTGCGCGGGAAATGGCGCGGCAACCCGTCGCGCCCCCATGACCATCAGGAGACACCCATGAGTATCATCCAGATTCCGCTGTCGAAGCTTCATCTCTCGCCAGCCAATGTCCGCAAGACCGACACCCAGCTGTTCATCGACGAGCTTGCCGCAAACATCGCCGAGGACGGCCTGCTGCAAAACCTTGTCGTCGCCCCGATGGCCAAGCCCAAGGGCCATTATTGCGTCACCGCCGGTGGACGCCGGTTGCGCGCGATGAACAGGCTCGCCGAACTCGGCCAGTGGGACAAGCACGCGCCGGTCGATTGCCGGTCGCTGCAAGGCGATGCCGCCAAACAGAGCGAAGTCTCGTTCGCCGAGAATTTCATGCAGCTCAAAATGACGGTGACCGACGAAATCCGGGCTTTCAAGCATTTCATCAGCGAAGGCAGCGACGTCGATGCGATCGCCAAGCGCCTCGGTCTTACGCGCCGCCATATCGAGGCGCGGTTGCGGCTCGCCGATCTCGCCGAACCGATCTTCGCAGCGCTCGACGAAGGCACGATCACGCTCGATATCGCCAAGGCCTATGCGAGTACTGCCAGCCACGAGCGCCAGCTGATGGTGTGGGAGCAAATGGCGAACCACTGGCAGGGCAACAATGCCGACACGATCCGCCGGATGATCGCGCATGCCTCGATCCCGTCGACTTCGCCTGTCGCACGCTATGTGGGCGAAGCGGCCTATCGCGAAGCGGGCGGTCGCATCGAATCCGACCTGTTCCAGGCCGATACCGGTGACAAATGGCTCGACAGCGAAATCGCGCTGCGGATCGCGGGCGAAAAATTGCAAGACTTCGCGGTCGGCGTTGCGGCCGACACCGGCTATGGCTGGGTACGCCCGCTCGTCGGCACCCGCGTCGATCATGCCGCCGTCGAACAGCTTCATGCCGTTGCGGTCGAGCCTGCGCCGCTGAGCGAGGAAGATCAGGCGCGCATCGGCGAGATCGCCGATGAAATGACCGGCATCGAAGCGAAGTTCGAAGAAGGCCTCGACGACGACAATGCTGCCGACGCGCTCGAGGAACGCTATGCCGCGCTCGAGGCCGAAATGGCCCGCATCCAGGACAAACCCGGCATCGTTCCCGATGAGATCAAGCCTTCGGTCGGGTGCTTCGTGATCCTCGATGCCGAGGGCAATCCGGTTATCGACGGAACGCTTTACAGCGAAGTGGCGCCGCGCAAGCAGCGCAGCTCGGCGACCAGCGGCGGTTCACCCGGTTCGGGCGAAGCCGGCGGCGAGGACGGCGAGGCACCGGTCAAACCCCTGTCGCAGCGGTTGATCGGCGAATTGTCGGTCCAGCGCCGCGACATTCTTGCCGCCAATCTGGCGGTCAATCCGGCGATCGCGCTTGACTTCCTGATCTTCGCCATTGCCGACCGGACGCCCACTTATGGCAAGGATATACTCGGCTCGACGATCCGCGCACCCGAACCTTCGATCTATCTCGAAGCCTATCCGCCGTCGCCCGCCTTCGAGCAACTCGCGGAGATCCGTGACGGTCTCGACACCAGCTGGACCGGGCATGAGACCAGCGTCGCGCGGTTCGAGGCCTTTTCGCAAATGGATGACGAGGCGAAGGCGGGCTGGCTTGCCTATGTCGTCGGCAAATCGCTCGAACCGAGCATCGGCGGGGTGCGGTCCGGTCATCAGGGCCCCGATAGCATCCGGCTCCACGACCATCTGGCCGGCCTGATGCAGATCGACGCGGCCAATGCGTGGCGCCCGACGGCGGCCAATTATTTCGACCGTGTGGGCAAGCAGATGCTGCTCCGCCACATCACCGATATCGGCGGGACGACGATGGCGGCAAGCTATATGGCGAGCAAAAAAGGCGATCTGGCACAAACCTGCGAGAAACTGTTCGCGGGCGAAACGATCGTCGCGCCCGAGATCAAGGCAGCTGCGCTTGCCTGGGTGCCCGACGCGATCCGCTTTAATGCCGATGTTGAAGTCGTGCCCGACGATGGCGGCGAAGCGCCCATCGACGCCGGACCGGTCGAACCCGCCGCCGAAGAGCAAATCGAGGCCGAAGACCTGGTCGAAGCCTGATCGGTCCGTTCGCTGCCCTTACCCCCGCGCCGTCCCAATGGCGGCGCGGGCTTCTTCCGTTTCCATCGAAGGGAGTTTTTGCTGATGACCCAGCACTCGATTGTTCGCGCCCGTGTTTCGGCCGCCGCCATCGGCAAGGTGACCCGTATGTTTTCCGGTTCGCTCGACGATATCCTGACCGAACTTTTCCAGAATGCCCGCCGCGCCGGCGCAACGCACATTGCCGTCACCGCGACTTGCGACCCAAGCCCCAACATCATCATCGCCGATAACGGCAAGGGCATCGCCGACCCGCAGGCGTTGCTGGCCTTGGGCGAGTCCGACTGGCGCTCGGCCGAAACCTTGCGCGAAGATCCAGCGGGCATGGGCTTTTTCTCGCTCGCCGGACGCGCGACGACGATTGTCTCTTCGACCGGCACCAATGCTTTCCGGCTTGCCATTCCCGACGATGGCTGGACCGGGGAGCGCGACCTTCGTGTCGACGCCGCTACCCGCGAGCGCGGCACGACCATCGTGTTCGCAGCGTCGGAGGACTGGCTGCGCCATATGGCCAGCGCGGTCGAACGCGCATCGCGCTACCTGCCCGTGGCAGTGACGCTCGACGGTGTCGCCCAGGCACGCAAGGGCTTTCTCGACAATGCCGTCCATATCAAGCGGGCAGGCGGGCTTGCGATCGGCATTTTCCCGCGATCCTTCGCAACGCACGAAGCCCAGATCAATTTCCACGGGCTCGCCATTCGGCACCGGCTGTTCTCGCTGGTCGAGACCGACCACAGCCACTGGTCGGCGCGGATCGACATCATCGATGCCCCCGAACTTCAGCTGGTCCTTCCGGCCCGCAAGGAGCTTGTCGAAAATCGGCACAGCCTTGCGCTTGGCACGCTCGTCAAGACCGCCATCTTCGAAGCGATCCGCGAGCGCGGGCGGCATTGTCTTGCCAGGAAAGACTGGGATGAAGCGGCGGCGCTCGGCATCGAACTGCCCGAAGCCGATGCCCTGCTCATCCCCTGGCAGCCCGACACGGCGGATGAATATTATAGCGCTGCCCGGGAAAACGCGGTCGAACCTGCGCCCGATGCGTTTCTCGTGCCGTGCCTCGATCCTGCCGTTGCCCAGATGCTCGACCGCGCGCTTGCGTTGGCCGATGCTCCGCCCTTTGCCCAGCTGCTCGATGCGCGGCCTGCCTATCAGGGCTATCGCTGGTATGATGCTCTACAGAGCATCAGCGATTGCCGCGCGATCCTGTCGCATGACGGGGCAGTGCTGACGCGCGAGGCGATCGAGCAATTGTCGGATACCGCCAGCCGTATCGACGCGGCAGTGCTCGATGTGGTCTTGGCTTCAGGCTCCGTGCGGCATATGCCGCTTGACCTCTACCTTGCCGACGATCCCGAGGATTATGGCACTGCCGACGAGATGATCGTTCTCGTGACGGCCGACACCGCGCTCATTCCGGGCGAGCTCGCGGACTATATCACCAATACCGGGTTCAGCTTTTGCGACGATAGCGATGCGGGCAGTTACAACGACCAGCGCGACCATTATGAGCAAGCGGCGCTCCATCGCGCGTTCGAATGCCTCAAGGCCGGCGACGAGCGCGATCTTGCCAAGATCGTCCATGATTTCAAGCGCCACATCGGCTGGCTCGTGCCAAGGGGCAAGCTGCTGGCGCTCGAATATGACGGGACGAGCTGCAGTGCGGTCTTTTCCGGTTCAGCAACCGCTGCGGCGGATGCCCCGTGACCCGCCTCCGCAAAATAGATGCCGCTGCGACCGTAACCGCGCTCATCCTCGACAAGCTACGCTCGGGCACAGCCCCCTGGGTGCGCCCCTGGTCGACCACCGGCATGCGGCCTGCGCGGTACAACGGGCTTGCCTATACCGGTATCAACACGCTCTATTTGTGGGCGGTTGCCGACGCGCGCGGCTATTCCAGCCCCTATTGGATGACCGCACGGCAGGCGCGGGAACTCGGGGCGGCGGTGCGCACCGGCGAGCGCAACGCGATCAGCGTCTATTATGCGACAGCCAGGAAAAAAGCGTTTCAGGGTCGTTCCGTAGAACAAGGCGACCAGCTGTTTCGTTTTCTCAAATTCTATCCGGTTTACAATGCCGACCAGATCGAGGGACTTCCCGCGCACTACCATCCCGAACCCGCCGATGCGCTGCCCGATCCGGTCGAACAGCGCGCCGGGATCGAAGCCTTTTTCGAGCCTATTCCGGTGCCCGTTCGTCATGGCGGCGACCGCGCCTATTACAGCCCGGCAACCGACCATATCCAGCTTCCACGGACGCGTCATTTCGAGTCGCTCGACCATTATTGGTCGACCCGTGCGCATGAATGCATTCATGCCACAGGCGCAGCACACCGGCTGAAACGCCAGTTCGGCAAGCGCTTCGGCGACAAGGCTTATGCCTTTGAAGAGTTGGTCGCCTGTCTCGGCCAGTCCTTCATCTCGGCCGAACTCGGACTCCCCGCCAGCCTCCACGACAGCCACGCCTCTTATATCGCATCGTGGATCGATGTGCTCGAGCGCGACAAATCAGCGATCATCCATGCAGCAGCCAAGGCCGAGCAGGCGGTTGGCTGGCTTCGGCGGTTTAGCACGGCCGATGAGCAGCCGGCAAGGCGTGCAGCCTGAAGATGCATCCAAGATCTTGCGCGCCTGCGGCGCGGTAGAGGGGAGGGGGGTCATGTCCCGTACGCCCGGGCAGGACCGGGCGGGGAGACCCGGTATGACCTACGACCTTGCCTTTCGCTATGCGCGCGCGCTGCAGCCTGACGCGCTCGTCACCATCCAAACCGCTTCGCTGGCGCTGTGCGATGCGATGAAGGATGCGCGCAATGCGGGCTGCGATATCGAGCGCGACCCTGCGGTCATCCTGCTCGGGCGCCATCTCGGCCGCATTGCCTCCGGGCTCGATGCGGCGATGGTCTATCCTGGCGACAGCGAAATGCGGCAGGCCTGCTTCGAGCGGATTGCGGCTTTGCGGGCCATGCCGGCCATCGTCCCGCTCGCTCGCCGCGGAGTCGGTTACGATCCCGAAGCCAAGCGCGCCTTTCACCGCGAAGCGCGGGCAGCACTGGCAAAGCTCGCGCGCGAATTGGGATTGGTACCGGGTGACTTCGACCTGCGCGTCAATCCAGGTGGCATCGCGGTCTCGGGCGAAGTGACCCTGCACAGCGAAACGCTTTACGTCCAGATCAGCTGCGGAGTGATGGGGCCGGGCCGCGAAATCCTCTATCGCCGCTGCAAGGGGCGACGCGACTATTGCGGCGATCGCAACCATTTCGCCGACATCGCGCTCGCCGTCGATGCGGTAAAATTCGCCTCGTTGGTGCGGCGCGACCTGCATCTCGAGACCGATACCGCGCGGCAGGAACTGCTGCCCGCGGCGGCTGACACCAGCGCTGGCTGACGGTCCGCGCCTCCGATTCCCGCCCGCTGCTGCGGCATTCACTTGCAAGGAGACCCCTTATGGGATGGCTGACGATGACTGCTGCCGGCATGGGCGAGCACAAGCGGCCCAAAGCCTATCTCGACGCGCAGTTCAGCTTCGCACCCGACGCCGCCAAAGACCGTCCGGCCGGGTTGCGTGTGCTGCGCTCCGCAATGGTCGGACAGGTCTATTATGCCGCGGTCCAAAGCTACGAAGCCGCTCGGCCTAAGTCGGTTTTCGCCGTGGTCTGCCTCACGCGATGGAACCCCAAGGCGCGCGACGGCCATATCTTCGGCTATAAGGATATGGACGAAAGCTGCGGTCCCTATGAAGCGCAATGTCCGGCCCGCATCCTCGACCTTCTGACCGAGCCGGCCAACGACTATGCCCGCGAGTGGCGCGAAAAATGCCGCGCGCGGCTCCGCCTCACTGAGCGCAAGCTTCCCAAATCCGGCGACCGCCTGATCTTTGCCGAGCCAGTCCGGTTCACCGACGGTTATGAAGGCCGCGAATTCGTGGTGGTGCGCCGGCAACGCGCAATCCTCCTCCAGCGTCCCGACACACGCATATTGTGCAAGGTATCGCGGCTGATGGAACGGCGCTGGTCGCTTGTTCCCGGACCTGCCACCAGCCAGTGACATATGTTGCAGTTCTCGTGAAAGGCCGGTCCCATGTCGAAACGCAGCAAAGCCGCCATTCGCTCCCCGCTGCGCGCCCGGTTGTGCAGCATCGAAAATGCCAACCGGCTCGCGGTGATGGTTGCCGACGACGCCGAAGCCGACACGGTGGTGGTGCGGACCGGCAATCCGGTTCAGCCCTTCCGCGTCATTCTCGCCAATTGCGCAAGCGAACAGGATATTGTTTCTCGCACATTGAGCTGCTCGGCAGACGGGCAGGACGACCAAACGGAATTCAGGCGATGACCACGACCGCGCCGCAGTCTTCTAGCATCAATAAGGCCGGGGACCCTGATCGGCCGACCATGCCGCTCCCAATGAAAACCCGCTGTCGGGCGAGACGAGCGGGCCGTCGGGTTCGGACGCGACATAAGGGGAGGCCAGATCGCGCCGCGTCATCCGCTGCCGGCTGAGTTCCGCCGCGACTTTGCCGCGCGCCTTGAGCAGGGCAGCGAGCCAGGCCAGCGTGTTGAGCATTTCAACGACGCCGCGCCCGGCAAGCGCAAAATAGATGGCCCGCTGGAAATCGTCGCAAGCGTTGCTCAATATGCCGGCAAGCTTGGCGCGTCCCTCGGGCACACCATGATGCACCCATTGCGCCGCCTGCTCGAGTTCGCGCACCGACAGGTAAGCGTCGTCGATGTCCATGCCGAGACACAGATTGGCGACAGCCCGTTGTTGCGGGAGCAATTCGGGATCGCAGGCGGCATCGCGCAACGCGATGTCGAGGTCGAAATTGGCAAGCAGGCCAGGGGCGGTCGGCATCGTCTTCTCCTTCACTTACCGAACATAGCATGAACAGGTTTGACCCGTCAACGACAGCGTGGGCGAAGAGGCGAGGGGGATAGGGAGGGTGACGGGGCTGCGGTCCTGCTTTCAGCGTGATGCAAGGAGAATGACGATGGCGACGACTGTCCCTGCCCTTACCGAAGCCGCAGATGACGAAGCTCGGCGGGCAAGCGAATGCGCACGCCTCAACGATCTATGCCGCCAAGGCCGGCTGCGCGAATCCCGCATTGTTTTTACCCGTGGCTGCATCGATCGCTTTTGCGACCCCGAAGATGATCTCAGCCTGTTCGCTGTCCAGGCCGCGCTTGCTGCCAAGGTGCGCGGCCATGTCTTCGCCGACGATGACGATGCCTATGGCGAGCGTGATTTCGGGGTATTCGACCATCAGGGTGAAAAGCTGTTCTGGAAAATAGGTTATTACGACCCGACGCTGCGCTTCGGTTCTGAAGATCCGACCGACCTTGCCAGAACCCACCGCGTGCTCACCATCCTGCTGGCGAGCGAATATTGATGGCCTGCCGGACGAGCGCGCGATGAGCCGGCATAGCCTGCAGCCCTTGCCGGGCCGTGGCGCAATCTATGAGGTCGCGATCGGCTGGGACCGCCCGCTGGCGACCTATTTCGTGATTGTCTTCGGCACGCCCGAGACCGACGATGACGAGGATTTTGACCAAAGCGATGATGGCAGCGAGCTGTTGCCAATTTTTTGGGAAGGGACCGCGCCCGGGGCGCTGGCAACGCCCGAAGCAGCGATCGCGCTCGCCGCGGCCTACGCCGTGATCCCCGATGGACTTGCAGCCCGGCTCGCCGCCGACCGCGCAGCGGCGCGCAGCACCGCAGGCATCGCACCGCAAAGCGCCGACATCGCCAGATTATGGCTCAAATCGAAAGGACGCCGATGACCGACTATCAGACCGAGACCGCCTTCACGATTACGGTCGCCGCCGCCGAAGCCCAAATGGTGTCCGAGGCCGCCGAACTTGCGAACAGGCTGATGGAGGCAAAGCCCGGGGATCCGCCGCCGACTATGAGCGCAGGCCTTGCGGCGCTGTTTCCGCCGGTCGGCACAGGCGACGCGCTGTCGGGTTTTCGTATGCTGTTCTCAGACGGCGATTATCCCGATTTTGGGTGCGATATCCAGGTCGACGGCGAAACGGGTGGCGACGGTGCAGCGGCAAGCGTCACCTTTGCCGGCTCGCAGGTCGATACCGACGCGATCGCCGAGCTCATCCGCCGCTGCTGCACCTCCGCCTTGCCGCTACGCTTCGGCTGGGCCGCGACCTGTTCCAAATATCGCAACGACGCCTTTGGCGGCGGCACCATCGAAATTACCCGTTTCGACATCCGCGATGTCATCAATGCCAATCTCGACGATCCGCTGCTGGTGCTGACGACCAGCGGTGCCGATGGCGCCACGCTTTACTGGAACGAGAACGAGGGTTTCGGCGCGCTCGAAGCAGCAACTGTCTATACCGACCGCGAGTCCGAATACGTGACGGTGATCGCTCATGATGCTCCCGAATGGGAAGTCTTACCGAAGCGCGTTCCACCCGTCCGTCTGGATAATTCAGATGCCAGCGACAATATGGGTTGAAATAATGCAAAAATACATTATTTTCGTTACAGGAGTGACGTTATGACGACATTGAGTGTGACAGCGAGAGGCCAGGTTACTTTCCGGAAGGACGTGCTGAAGCATCTCGGAATCAAGCCGGGCGGGAAAATCAGGCTCGATCTGCTGCCGGACGGCAAGGCGGCGTTGCAAGCCGACCAGCCTGAAGGCTCCTGGAGCGATCTGCGCAATTTCTTTGCCGGAAAGACCAATGGCGCTCAACTCACGATCGAAGAAATCAATGACGCGATTGCTGACGCGGGTGCTGCGGCTGGTATGGCCGGCATGCGCAAACCGTGAAAATCACTGCCGATACCAACGTCCTGCTGCGCCTTGTCGTTCCCGGCGACGAAGCCCAACAGGCAGTGGCGGCCCAGACGCTCGAAGCCGCCGACTCCGTCGCGATAAGTGTCCATTCACTATGCGAACTCGCATGGGTTATGGAGCGGAGTTACGGCGCGCCCCGGCCCGCGATCGCAGCGGCCGTCCGACTCTTCTTGAATACGCGCAACGTGGTGGTGAACCGTCCTGCCGTTGAGGCCGGCTTGGCGATACTCGATGCCGGCGGAGACTTTGCGGATGGAGCCATAGCATTCGACGGCCAATGGCTTGGCGGAGAAACGTTCGTATCCTTCGACAAAAAGGCCGTATCGCTGCTGAAAAGGCGCGGGATCGCGACGCTGCTGCTCGCCTGACGCCTGTCCACCCGGAACCGAAACGGTCGCCTTCAGCCGGCCCGCACCATCGGAACCTCGTCGATCCGCGTCGTCCAGGCAGGCGACCTGGTTTCGGCGCGCAGCCGCCAGCTCCGCTCGAACCCCTGGATACCGGGAACCACGGTGAATTTGCCGTAACGGGTGTTGATCGCATCGAGCGCGCCGAGCAGCCGCTCGCTTTTCTGTCGCTGCGGCTCGTCCTCGAACAAGGTGCGCGGGCGGTCCCCGGCCGCGACCAGATTTTCGAGCATGATGCCTGCCTTGCTATAGGCAAAGCCGTCGCGCCAGCCACGCTCGGCACCGCGCCGCGCTGCGGCTATCAGCTCGAAGCCGTTGTCGGTCATCGGGTGCAAGGCGAGCGTGCGGCTGGCCACATATTGCGGCGCGTTTGGCTTGTGACGGTTGGTATGGAAGAACACTGTCAACCGTCCGGCGACCAGCCCGTGCTGGCGCAACTTTTCGCCCGCGCGCATCGCATATTGCGCGACCGCGCCCATCAGCGTGTCGAACGCGGTCACCGGCGTGCCGAACGAGCGCGTCACCGCAAGGCCCTTGCGCTGGGGGGCAATGAGCTCGACCGCCGAAGCGCGCACGCCGTTCAGCTCGGCGACAAGCCGTTCGAGCACCACAGTGCCAAGCCCGCGCGCTTCTTTCATTTGCATGTCGGCAAGATCGCCTGCCGTCCGGATGCCGAGCCCGGCGAGCTTGGCGGCGGTCGCGGCACCCACGCCCCAGACATCGGCGACGGCGAAGCGGTCCATCACCCAGCGGCGGGCAGACGTATCGCGCATGTCGGCGACGCCTTCGAACAGCGGGTTCATCTTCGCTGCCGCATTGCCAAGCTTGGCGAGCGTCTTGGTCGGGCCGATGCCGACGCACGACGGGATCGTCGTCCATTGTTCGACGCGGGCGCGGATCGCCTGGCAATGCGCGACGAGATCGCGATCCTCGAAGCCTGCAAGGTCGAGAAAATTCTCGTCGATCGAATAAATCTCGACGTCGCGCACCAGGGGTTCGAGCGCGGCAAGGATGCGCCGCTGCATATCGCCATAAAGCGCATAGTTGGACGAGCGCACCGCGATCCCGTGGCGTTCGACCTTGTCGCGGATGAGGTGGATGGGATCGCCCATTTTGATGCCCAGCGCCTTGGCTTCCGCCGAGCGGGCTATGGCGCAGCCGTCATTGTTCGAGAGCACGATCGTGGGCACGCCCTTGAGCGAGGCGTCGAACGCGCGCTCGCAAGAGACGTAGAAATTGTTCGCATCCTGAAGGGCGATCGGCGCGCTCACAGATAACGCCGGGCGAGCGCCGTCACCACGCCCCAGATCTCGACATGCTCGTCGACCGGGATGGGCGCAAAGCCTTCGGCTTCGGCGACCAGCCAAAGCTCGCCGCCTCTTCGCGCAAGGCGTTTCAAGGTGCGGTCGCCATGCACCAGCGCAACAACGATATGGCCGGCACGCGGGGCCTGCGCGCGGCTGACGACGATCAGGTCGCCGTCTTCGATCCCCGCGCCGGTCATCGAGCGGCCATCGACGCGCATGATGTAGGAGGCAGCGGGCTTGTCGACGAGCCAGGCGCCGAGATCGATCGGCTCCTCCATGTCGTCCTGGGCAGGCGAGGGAAAGCCTGCGGGCGTGCGGCACAGCAATAACGGCGTTTCGCGCGGGAGCAGTTCCCATGCCACTTCAACCACACGCACCGCCGTCATCGAATCATATCCCTGTTCGTTATTTGTTCCACTGGTAGTCGCAGCTTCGGGTGCCGGGCAAGGCGCTTGTGGCATGGCTGGCTTGCAATTCATCCCCCGCGAGGAGGCGGAACCCGTCCGCCAGCGACATCGAGGTTTACAATCCAACGCCATAGGAGACAGGCAATGACAATCGAAACGGCGCTCGAGCGCGAAACCTATATCATCGTCTCGACCGCGCATATCGCGGCCTCGACCGTGGCAAAGCTGCCGGTCCTGCCGATCGTCTGCGATGCGACCGAACATCGCTTTCGCATTCCGTTCGCGCCGGCATTGGCAGAAGCCCATAGGCTTCCGCCCGAGCTTGCGGCGCTCCTGGCAACGCTCGCCGCTGCCGCGCCGCAAGCCTATGGCGTGATGATCGATTGCGACGGGCCGCTGATTGCAGGCCTTGCGACCTTCGAATGGTAAGCTGCGGCGCCCGCCGCCATCTTCTGCAATTTCCGACACTGGCCCCGTCGCATGTCGCGCCGGGGCCAGTTTCATGGCTACTGCTCGGTCCGCTGTCGCGGCCTTTGCGGTTTGTTGAGCGCGGGCTGGTGTCGCCCACCGGCTGCGCTGCGCTGCGCCAGGGGGCGGCGTCTCCCCGTTGCCGCGCGGGCACTCTCCCGCCGGTCCGGGATGCGGGGCTGGCGGGTGCGCGCCAGTCGACCTTCGCCCGACTGGTGCCGCGCATCCTTGGCCCTTTGCATCGGGATCCGGCCCGGCGGCGAGGGTGCCGTTTTTTGGGTTGCGCTTCGCTCGGGCGACCGGGCGGGCGCTTTGCTGGCCCTGCGCCCTCGCAAAGCGGCCGCGGTGCGGTGTGCGCTCGGCGGTGGTTGCGCTGCGCGACGATCCTGCCATGCCTGCGGGCAGGCATGGCAGATGGGGATCCTGGTCGCTGTGTATTTTGGGTATCTGTTACTCCTGTCTTTCTATGGACCGGGAGGAAGTAAAGCGATGGAGGACCCTTCGCGCGTTCCGCGCTCGGGCAACCTTCCCTACTCGCCAGCCCGGCACTCGGGGGCTTCGCCCCGGGTGCGCCGGACAGGCTCGCTGAGCCCGGCTCTGCCGGTCTCAGCCCGTCGGGTAACGGAAAGGCCTATGGGGTGCGATCCGGACTGGGTGGCCGGGCGGTGTGGAGGCCAGTTGCGGCGGCTTCGGCCAGTGCCTTTCGCGCCGTTGCGGCGACGGGAGGGGAGGGGGATACCTGGTCAAGCGCAGACATGTGCGCGTTAGTGCGGTTTTCTTGCCTTTCGATTGTGTTTCTGCTACACAACAACATCAGTATGTGATGTTATGGAGATGTTCTATGGTTGCAACATTGCTCGATCCAGTCATCGGCGCGCTCAGCACCGAGGCCAATGCCGGCATAGAACCAAAAAAACTCGGCGACATGCTGCACATGACTCAAGCCGAGATTGCCGAGCTTGCAGGCGTTCATCGGACTACGCTGGCGCGCAATCCTGGCTCGCCCGAAGTCCAGGCCAAATTGGGACCGATTGCGACCATCCTGTCGCGGGCGAGTGACATGGGTGGGGGCTCGGCCAGAGCGGTCATATGGTTCCGGCATCAGCCCATTGCCGCGTTCGGGCACAAGCGGGCCATCGACATCGTCGAGGCAGGCGAAGCACAAGCGGTGCTTGGCTGGCTCGATGCGCTCGAAGACGGCGCCTACGCCTGAGCCGTCATGGACGAAGCTATCCTGTTTACCGGACGGACCTTCCGGGTCGTGCCCCCGCGCTGGGCGCATGCGCCGCTCTCGGGCGAGGGCGCACGGCTTCACGGCGGGCGCTTCAACCCGAAGGGATATACAGCCTTCTATTCAGCGCTCGATCCGCATACCGCCTATGCCGAATATACCCAGACACTTTACGACCGACCGGGGCTGCTCTGCTCGTTCGACATCGAGGGCGCCTGCGTCCTCGACCTTTGCTGCCCCGAAGGGCTGGCGGCAGCAGGGCTGACCGCTGATGACATGCGGCTTCGCTGGTTCGGACGCAGCGATGCGCCGACCCAGCTTGCCGCCGCCCGCTTGCTCGCCATCAATGTCGTCGGCCTGATCTATGCCTCGCAGCAGCACAGCGGTGGACGCAATCTTGTCCTGTGGCGCTGGAATGGCCTGCCCCGCATTTCGCTGATCGACCGGATGGGTGAGGCGGTTACCACCGCGATTCGCTGAGCGCGGCGCGCGACGACCATTTTCAGGACTGTTGCAGGAAGCGCGAGAGATGAGGGGGTGCGTCGCAGGTGAGGCCAATTTGCCTTGATTTATGGGGTAATGTCTCATATATACGACCCATAACGTGACACTTGGAGAGCCGTTTTGATGAATCCTGCCATTTTTCCGAAGGCTTTTGCCGGTGACCATGTCATTCCGGGCGGGATTACCGACGTGCTCCACATCACGCAGGCCGAACTCGCCAATAGCTTGGGGATTCCCCGCGAAGCCGTCTCGAAATCGAGCCGGGTCCGCACGGTTTCTGTACAGACCCGCTTGCGCGAGCTGATCGAAATCCTCAATCGCGTGCTGCCCTGGGCGGGCTCGCCGCTCGCCGCCTACGCCTGGTACCGGTCGCAATCCTTGCCCTCGTTCGGCGACATCACGCCCGAGCAGCTTGTGCGCGATGGCCGTGCCGACGATGTGCGCCACTATCTCGACCGGATTGCAGCGGGCGGGTTTGCGTGAGCTTACGCTTTGGCCGGTTTACCGGCACCGTCTATCGCGGCCACCATCCGATGTGGGCCTATGACCCCCTGTCCGGTTCCGGCGCAGCGCGATTTGGCGGTCGCTTCAATCCGCCCGGAACCCCGGCACTCTATACCGCCTTGCGGCCCGAAACTGCCTGGAGCGAAGCGCAGCAGGGCTTTGCCTTCAAGGCCCAACCGCTGACCCTGTGCGCCTATGACATCGACACCACCGATGTGCTCGACCTGACCGATCCGCAGACCCTCCAGGATTGTGGCGCCACCGCTGACGACCTTGCCTGTGCGTGGGAAGATCTTGCCAGGCGGAAACAGCGTCCGCCCAGCTGGGCTTTGGCCGAGCGCTTAGGGGCGCAGGGGGCGGCCGCTATCATCGTGCCCAGCTTTGTCTCCGGTGCCACGATGCGTGACCGCAACATGGTCTTCTTCGACTGGTCCGCTGAGCTCCCGCACAAGGTTCGCGTGATCGATGACGAGCACCGGCTCCCGAAAAACCAGAGCAGCTGGCGGCTTCAATAGGGTCTTTGTTGGGAATGCGGTCCGCCAATCCCTGAGGCAAGAGGGGAGGAGGGCTTTTGAGCGATGCGGACAATGCGTCCGTTCGCTCGAAAGGATATCCATGGCCGACTATGTTTCCGCGCGTATCCGCATCGGCGGCCCGCTCGCTGCGGCGCTCTATGACGAACTGGCAGATCGAATCACTGCCTATGACCTTCGCACCGAATGGGGCGGGCCTTGCTTCGATCGGCGCCAAGCGCGTGAAAACGGTCCGCTCGACCTCTACGCCTATGACGTCTCAAACGGCACATTCGATGATCTCGAGGAATTTTGCATCGACCACGGCCTTGCCTTCTGGCGCTGGTCGGGTGGCAGCGCGGGTGCCTTCGATCCTGAAATCGTCGTTTTTTCAGGCAGCGGCGAGCCCGAGGACTTTACCGCCGCCGAAAATGAATATGTCGTCTTCGACGCGCAAGCCGTGCATCAACTCGGCAGCTATGGCGCGATCATGGCGGCGATCGGACGCAGCTGTTTCGACCCGCCAGCGTTCGTCATCGCAGACGAAGCGTTATGAGGTTCGCGCCGCCCGGACCGAGCGCGCAGCGCTCGCCACAGCGGGCCTTCCGCCTCGGAGCTTTACCGTCACACGCGCGACCTCCAACGGGCTTTGATGCTGCTCCGCTTCAGCGGCCATTCTTGTCACACGCCGGTGGAAGGCTGCGCGTCGCCGCGCAGCTTTCGGCCTGCGGCCGAGAGGGAAGGGGGAATGGGGAAAGTGGTCAGGCAAGGGTTTGACCGAATTCCACTCAAGGAGACAATCGATGAATATCGGAACGATCAAGAAGAACGCCGCCGGCCAGCTGATCGGCCAGGTGAGCACGCTCGCCGTCACGCTGACCGTGGGTCTGCGCAATGTCATGAGCACCAACCCGCGCGCACCCAAGTTCGAAATCGTCGCGCTCAACGCCGCCCGCCAGTGGGTCGTCGTCGGCGCGCTGTTCGAACTCACCGCCAACGCCACCGGCGAAAGCTTCTACCAGGGCAAGATCGACGATCCGAGCATGAACGCGCCGCTCTACATCGCGCTGTTCGCGCAGGAAGACGGCTCGTTCAACGTCGCCTGGCAGCGGCCGACCCGCCGCCGGTCGAGCGCGCTCGAAGCCGCCGATTATGGCGAAGGCGACATGTTCGACGGTGCGGACAATCGCGGCGGCCCCGAAGACCGGGGCGGCGACGGCCTGGGCGAAAGCACCGCCGAAGGCCCGCGCAAGGGCAAGGGCAAAGCCGCCGTCGACACCGGCAGCGATACCAAGTCCGAAGATGCGCTCCCCCCGCTGGTCGACGCCTGATCCCCACCCCGGGTTCGACCAGCACCACGGCCAAGGGCTCGTTCGCATCCGCGAGCGGGCCCTTGGTTCGTTCGGCCGCACGATTGACTGAAATCCTGTGGCTTTGGCCGCTGAATGTTACATTGTGCCATTGGCATATTGGCAGTCTGACTGGAGGACGGCAGCATTGGCAGGAACAGGAGACGATCCGGACATCGCCGATCCCGAACCGCCTTGACCAAAGGTCAATGGACCGGATGGCGCAGGCGATGACATGCGCTTTTTTCAGATTGCGCGGTCCAGCGCCGAGATGCCCGACGACGACTACGAAGCCTTGGTGAATGCCCGCGTCTCTGAAGAGAGCATCGCCCTCAACATTCTGATGGACGGCGGGAAAAGCAGCTGACCGTTTGTCGGTTCGCCCGCGCATTGGCGGGTCTTCCGAGCGAAAACCGTCAACAGGATGGTATCTTTTGAGAGTTGACCGTTCGCCGATCAATCCGCCGGGACCTGCCTTTGTGGCTGCGATGAACAATGCGGCGATCGGACCGGGGCGCAACCGGTAAAGCAGCGGACCGGGAAGCCCTGCGGGCTTGCCGCACCACTCCTCGCTTTTCCGGTTTCCCGAAGCTTCGCTTCGGTGCGCCCCGTTCCTCGTCTCGCCGCCTCGTCTGTTCATCGCCGGGCAGTTCCGGCGAGTTTGAAACAGCGAGGTAATCCCAATGAAAAATCTTGTCATCCTGATCGGCCGCATCGCATCGACCCCCGAAACACGCAATTCGGCCAACACGAGCGTCACCAATTTCAACCTGGTCACCGACCGGCCCAGGCTCGTCGACGGCAAGACCGTCAAGAACGAAGCGGGCTATACCGAGACCATCCCCGAATTCCACCGCATCACGGTGTTCAACGGGCTCGGGCAGACCGTCGCCAAGCACAAGGCAAAAGGCGATGTCGTCGAGATTCAGGGCCGCCTCCATTATTCCAAATGGACCGACAAGGACGGCATCGAGCGCTATGCGGTCGAAATCATCGCCGAGGAAGTCCTCTTCCTCTGACCCACAGCCAAGACGGCGTTGCCCTTGGCGGCAGCGCCGTTTTGCTGCGCTTGGGCAAGCGCCAGCACAAAAGACTCCCCATTTTGTCCATAATTGCTATTTTCGGGCCGAAGATTTTGCCGGGGGATAAGGACATGGGGGACGGCCGCGAGCCCGGAGTCAGCGAGGGCGCGTGGGTGAGCGTGCCGCTCACCCGCTTTCACAACAATACCGGCGAGTTTCTCGATCTTGCGCTTATTGCCCCTATCACCCTCACCAAACATGGCCGCGCCTATCTGACCATCTGCGACGCCGGCTATCTGGAGCGGCTCGAAGCCTTTGCAATCGCCCATGGCGGATTGCCGCGCGGGCGATGACCCGCACGATATTCGGCGCCGTCAGGGTCGATGCGCTGGAACGGGCCGCTCGCGAACGCCCATGACCAAGAGCCACAGGCATGTGCCGATCTCACCGATCGAGCCAGGCAACGATATGAAGCGGGCGAGGGACAGCTCCGCATATCCGGGCACCAGCAGCCGCCCGAAAAACGCGATCAGATAACCGAAGCAACCCGCCATCAACAATATGCCGAACGCGCGGGGTATCAATCGCGAGCGGAACAGCAGCAAGCCAAATGGCAGCAGCCACAGCCCCCACAATATTTTGAGGATGAAGATGCCGTTCCAGTAGCTTTCGAGCGCCATTGCTATCTGCATCTCCAGCTGCGGGGCGGTCAGTCCGGCAAGAGCGGGTTCGTCGCCCAACAGCGACAGGACATCGATCCTGTAGACCATATTGCCAAAGGCGACCGGAACGCTTGCTGTGGCCAGCGCCACCATGACAATTGCTGCCTGCCGTCCGGCCGGTTCCAGCAACCGGTAAAGAGCAAGCGGCAGCAGCAGGAAAGCCGTATAGCAGATCAGCCCCGCTGCAATGCCGAGCCGGAACAATGCTTCATGTGCCCGGATCGCCGCAACCAGTTCTGCGCCGTCCCTGCCGGCTTCGATGACATTGGGGACATAGGCCAGGCTGACGATGCCGCCCAGCACGACAATCAGGTAAAGAAGCCCTGCGATGCGGGCGGTTTTCGAGCTGGAAGAGATAGCGGCGTCTCCTGTTACAAAGCCCGAACATAGCTCAAGTGTATTATTTATGCAATACACCATGTCTGGAAACTGCGCGCTTGTGATCGTTGCTTCGAAAGCAGCTTTTGCTTTTGATGGTACCGTATCGGACAATTCGCTGTTAGGCAGGTACACAGCGATTTGCTGTTAACCGGCCCGCATCGCGGGCCGGGCAAATCCATTCTCTATCTCTCATCTCCCCATCAGACTGACGCTTCATCGCCATAGTATGACGCTTGGGTGCTGGCGGCCGTCAAGGACCAGCGGTCCCCCCAATTTTTAGGGGCTGCGCCGCTTGCGCGCCGCGCGCCCGAAAAATCGGTTCCCCCACTGGCGGGCGGGGCCGCGACGGCGCGTGCCGCGCGTCGTCCCTGACTGCCTGGCACCAGCGTCCACGAGACTTCCGTCTTTCATCCGTGGGGGATGAGAGGATCATCATTGGAGGTTTATATGACTCATCGTTTCTCGAATTTCGCCGATCTTGCCGACCATTATGCCGAGCAGATCGCGACCCCCGATTATGGCATCGCTTTCATGGAGCAGACGCAGATGGCGCGCATGGGAATCGCCGACGAGCCCACCAGTGCCGAAATGCCCGACCCCGACAAGGCGCAGGCAGCGATGGAAATGATCATGGCAACGGTGTTCGACCTGTTTCGCGATACGCGCATGGACGATTTCTCGGCCGAAATTGCCTGGGGGATCGCCAACAGCTTCCACGTCGTCGCCAAGCGGCTCGACGATCGCGAAGATGCAGCGACACGCAAGCTCACCGAGATGCTCAAGACATGGGATCCCTCCGAAGTCTATCAGACCGAGGTCGAGGAGCTGACCATGGAAGCGCGCAGCCTGACCGAATGCCGTGACGCGATGGAGTGCATGCGTGAGCATGCCGCCAAAATCTACCATGTCGAGACCGGCAGACCCTTCTCGCCGGTGCGCGGCTCGCGGGTCGCGTCGAAGACCACAGCATCGATGATCGAGGCGCGCGATTATATTGCGGGCCGGGCGCAGCAGCGGCGCGAGCAATATGCGCCGTCGGGAGCCGTGGTCGCCTTTTCGGGCGGCCAGACCTGGACCGACCATGAACTGATCCGCGACTATCTCGATTGCATCAAACAGCGCGTTCCCTCGATGGTGCTGGCAACGACCGCGCAGAACAAGGGCGCCGATGTGATCGCGGCAAGCTGGGCTGCAAAGAACGATGTGAAGGTCGTGCTGTGCAAGCTCGACCGGGCGCTTGGCAACCGTGCGGCCTTTGTCCGCAACGACCGCATCGTCGGCCTGCGGCCGGTCGAGGCGATCGTCTGTTCGGGGACCGGCATCCAGGCAAACCTTGCCGACAAGCTCCGCGGAGCAGGGGTGCCGCTCCACGTTCTGCGCGAAACCCAGGCGCTGCATGGGTGATCCATCCAGCAAGGCCTGCCGCAACCGGCAGGTCTTGCGCGCATCGCACCTGAGGGTGCCAGGCTTAGGCCTGGTGCCCTTTTTCTTTGTCGTCCGAATGTGCCCAACTGTTGGGAGCTCGAATACCCAAACACATACTCTCGCAGAATTCCGAGCATGAAGACCGGAGCTGGCGCGCGTCAAGGATGCGCGGTGCCCCCAATTTTTTCCTCCACTGCGCTCGCGCTCCGTTCCAGAAAAAATCGGCACCCCCACGCCCCGCTATCGCGGCCTTCGGTCCTTGACCCGGACCATCTCCGATCTTCGCTGAAGTGACCTCTTCGATTTTCACAAAGGAGGTTACCATGTCAGCACTTGCCTATCAGACGAACACCGTTTTCAATCAGCCCGCTTTCGACGCCGCGTATCGCACCGCCTCGATCCGCGCGCAGCACAGCTTCTTCGACCAGCATATCGTCGAGGACGACGAAGCCGGTTACATCGCCATCGACGAAGGCGATTATAACGGCCTGACGCAGACCCTCATCGACCGGATCGTCCACACCGTCGCGGGTCAGATGGCGGACGACTTCGACCTTCCAGATTACAGCCGCGCGGGCCATATCGCCGCCGGTATCGACCTCGAATTCGACGCCGACGACTGCCCATTCTGAGGCGGCAGCGGGGAGGGGCCGAAAGGCTCCTTCCCCTTTTTTTGTGCGTAACCACAAGCCCCGGCGCGGCATCGAGCCACGCCGGGGCTATCTACGATACGCGTCTGCACCCGTCCGAACGCCAGCTTGTTTCAGGCTTTACAGCTCTGTGTCAAAGCTCACTCCATGGCCACCGGACCTCATCTCCACATGCGAACCTGTGCTCATCTGATAATATATGAATTAAGCACACCCTACACGGCAGGCCGTATTTGAAAAGCGACGGAAACGAGGGGCTTTTCGGCGTACCATGCGGCGAACCCAATGTGTTCGGCTTTGAGTAATGTCATGACATTACCATGATTTCAAGAGCTTGATGAGAACACAAGCGGTTCGCTCCATACAGGCTATTCTCGCCCATGCTTGCCGCCAGAGAGGCAATCAACCGCGCCAAAGGAAATGCTGTCCATTGTGGCGCAGTCAATGTGCTGTGGGCTTGGCCGTCATCCGATCCCGAATGCGTTCACTGCTTCTTGATCGCGGTCACTTCTCCCGCATTGCCGACTATTGTCAGATCAAAATCAACCTTGTCGCCAATTGCGATCTCCTTCAGCACATCAGGCTTGGCGGAAAAACCCATAGTCATCGCAGGCCAGCTGACAGCGGGGATTGCGCCATGTTCGATCGTTATCTTGCCCGCGGCCGGATCGATACCGGTAACCGTGCCGCTACCTTGGGCCATCTTGGCCTCGGCGGGCATCGCCATATCGGCCATGGCCTCGGCGGGCGCTTCTGCCTTGGGCGCTTCCGCTGTCTTGTCACAGCCCGCCACGCCAAGCGGCAAGGCAATCATCGCGACTATCATAACTGTTTTGTTCATTTTACGTCTCCTTGGCGTGAACTGGGGTGCGCCGCCGCATGAGCAGATAGGCGGCGGGTATGATGAGCATCGAAAGCAAGGGTGCGGTCAGCATCCCGCCGATCATCGGTGCGGCAATCCGGCTCATGACTTCCGACCCTGAGCCGCTGCCGATCAGGATGGGAAACAGGCCAGCGAGGATTACTGCAACCGTCATTGCCTTAGGCCGGACACGGAGCAGCGCACCTTCGCGGATGGCGATTTCGACATCTTCCGGCTTGTGTTCGGCCAGCGCATGTTTGAGGTAAATCAGCATCACGACGCCGAATTCCGCAGCAACTCCGGCGAGGGCGATAAATCCGACAGCGCTGGCGACCGATTGGTTGTAACCGAGCAAATAGAGCAGCCACATCCCTCCGGTCATCGCAAACGGCAATGTACCCATGATAAGTGCCGCCTCGTCGAACCTTCGGAATGTCAGGTAGAGCAGCCCGAAAATGATGGCGAGCGTCACCGGCACGACGATCTTCATCCGCTGGGTCGCGCGTTGCAGAAACTCGAACTGTCCGGTGATAGAGACGCTGATCCCGGTCGGAAGTTTGACCTCGCGTGCAATCACCTCCTGCATATCCTCAACCATAGTCTGAAGATCACGACCACGCCCGTCGATGTAAATCCAGGTAACCGGCCTGCCGTTCTCGCTCCGCAGCATCGGCGGTCCTTCGCTGATCCTGATGTCGGCGACCGTTCCGAGCGTGATCTGCTGGCGCGCAGGGGTCAGTACGGGAAGATTGGCCAAATCGGTGACACTGTCCCGGATTTCACGCGGATATCTGACGCTGATCGGATAGCGCGCCAGTCCCTCGACCGTCTGACCCACCACATCGCCGCCGATCGCGCCAGAAACCACATCCTGCACATCGGCAATATTGAGGCCGTAACGCCCGGCCGCAGCGCGGTCGATGTCGACATCGATATAGCGCCCACCGGTCAGACGTTCCGCAAGCGCTGAGCTTACTCCGGGTACTTTCTTGACGACCTGCTCGATCTGCTTGGATACCCGGTCGATCTCCCCGATATCGGATCCCGCGACCTTGATCCCAATCGGACTCTTGATGCCGGTCGCCAGCATGTCGATGCGGTTGCGGATTGGCGGTATCCAGAAATTCGCAAGGCCGGGGACCTTGACCGCCCGGTCGAGTTCTTCGATCAGCTTGTCCTGTGTCATGCCGCTGCGCCATTCGCTTTTTGGTTTGAAGCGGATCGTGGTTTCAAACATTTCGAGCGGGGCCGGATCGGTTGCGGTCTCCGCGCGGCCAGCCTTGCCGAATACGCTCTCGACTTCTGGTACTGTCTTGATGAGCCGGTCGGTTTGCTGGAGCAGCATCGATGCCTTCGCAGTCGAAATTCCTGGAAGTGCCGAAGGCATGTAAAGCAAATCGCCTTCGTTCATTTGCGGCATGAATTCCCCGCCAAGGCTAAGCATCGGCCAGAGGCTCGATGCAAACACCAGTCCGCCGAGCAGCAGCGCTTTCTTGGGCCGTATCAGCACCCAATCGAGCGCCGGGCGGTAAATGCGTGTCAGCCAGCGATTGATCGGATTGGCATCTTCGCTGGGAATTTTTCCTCGAATCAGCCAGCCCATCAGGATCGGGATGAGCGTTATCGAAAGCATGGCCGCTGCCGCCATCGCATAGGTCTTGGTAAATGCGAGCGGCGCGAACAGCCGGCCTTCCTGACCCTGCAACGAGAAAATCGGGATGAACGAGAAGGTGATAATCAGCAGGCTAAGGAAGAGCGCGGGGCCGACTTCGGCGGCGGCATTGGTAATGACGCGCCAGCGCTCTTCGCCTTTCAATTCCTTGTCAGGATTATCATGTGCCCAGCGTTCGAGATGCTTGTGCGCGTTTTCGATCATCACAACTGCTGCATCGACCATCGCGCCGATGGCGATGGCAATCCCGCCGAGCGAGAGGATATTGGCATTCAGTCCCTGCACCCGCATGACGATGAACGCGATCAATATGCCGAGCGGTAGGGTAAGGATGGCAACGAGCGCAGAGCGCGCGTGCCACAGGAACAGGCCGCAGACGAGGGCTACAATCGCAAACTCCTCGAACAGCTTTGTAGTAAGATTTTCGACCGCGCGGTCGATCAGGCCCGACCGGTCATAGGTGGTGACAATCTCGACGCCTTTGGGCAGCCCCTGTTTAAGCTCGGCGATTTTGGCACGGACACCCTCGATCACTTCGCGCGCATTCTTGCCTTGGCGCATGACGATCACGCCGCCCGCGACTTCGCCTTCGCCGTCGAGTTCGGCAATCCCGCGCCGCATATCGGGGCCAATTTGCACGGTCGCAACATCACCGACCGTGACAGGGATGCCGCCTGCCGCACCGCGCACGGGAACAGCGCGGAAGTCATCGAGCGTTTTCAAATAGCCAGTGGCGCGGACGACATATTCTGCTTCGGCCATTTCAACGACCGCACCACCGGTTTCCTGATTGGCGCGTTTGAGGGCTTCGCTGACCTCTGTTGCGGTCACGCCGTAAGAGGCGAGCTTTTGAGGATCGACCACGACCTGATATTGTTTGACCATGCCGCCAATGCTGGCGACCTCGGCCACGCCGGGAACCGCTTTCAGCTCATAGCGGAGGAACCAGTCCTGGATGCTGCGCAGTTGGGCTAAATCATGCCGCCCGGTCTTGTCCACCAGCGCATATTCGTAAATCCAGCCAACGCCGGTTGCATCGGGGCCGAGTGAGGCTGTTGCGCCCGCCGGCAAGCGCCCTTGCACCTGACTGAGATATTCGAGAACGCGGCTGCGCGCCCAGTACAGATCGGTGCCATCCTCGAATAGCACATAGACGAAGCTGTCGCCGACGAACGAATATCCCCGCACCACCCGCGCACCGGGAACCGAAAGCATGGTCGTCGTCAGCGGGTAAGTGACCTGGTTCTCGACAATCTGCGGCGCCTGTCCGGGGTAAGTCGTGCGGATTATGACCTGCACGTCGGAAAGATCGGGGATAGCATCGACGGGCGTCGTCCTGACTGCAGCAATGCCGATAACAGTCAAAGCGAGTGCAATCACCACCACCAAGCCGCGTGCCTTTACCGACCAGCGTATGATCGCTTCTATCATTTCGCACCGCCAAGTGGGCGCACGGTGATGCCGGTCAGACTGGCTTCGGAATCGAGCAGGAACTGTCCGGAAGCGACGACCTTTTCACCGACGGCCAAGCCTTCCAATATCTCGGTCTGCCCGCCGCCTTCACGTCCCGCGCGAACTTCCGCTGGATGATAGCGGCCATCATTCATCGCCAGCATGACGATTGTGCGCGTTCCGGTGCGGATGACTGCCTCGCTCGGTACGAGTAATGCAGGTCGCGCGTCGCCGCCAAGAGCCACAGCGGCAAACATGCCGGGCCGCAGACGGCCACCGCGATTGGTCAGTTCTATCCTCACGGTCAGTGTACGACTGTCCGTCTGGGTTGTCGGCAGGATCGCGATAATCCGTCCACCAAATGTTTCGCCCGGAAAAGCGGTTAGTGTTGCTGTCGCGCGTTGCCCCACGCGGACCGCGCCTGCTTGTGCTTCTGGGACGGCGGCGTTGAGCCATACGGTGCCAAGCCCTGTTACCTGCGCGAGCGTCTGTCCCATCGCGAGCGTCACGCCCGCGCGCGCGTCGAGTGTCTGAATCACCCCTGAAATCGGGGAGGTAATTGTGATCGTGCCGTTGGGCTTCCCGCTTCGTTCGACGCTCGCAATCAGGCCGTTGGACATTCCCATCAGCCGTAAGCGTTGGCGCGCAGCGGCGGTAAGGTCTGGTCGCCCCAGACGTTTGACGCTCAAAAACTCGGTCTGCGCACCGCCCCATTCGGGGAGCTGCACATCGGCAATCGGTGCCCCGGCGCGCACGACATCTCCCGGCGCGCGGGCGTAAACTCGGCTGACAAAGCCGCCCGAACGCGCCTGAACGATCGCCACATCGCGCTGGTTGAAATCGATGCTGCCGGTGACGTTGAGCGTTGCAGTAAGGCTTCCCATTTGTGCTGCAACCACCCGGATACCGAGATTTTGCATTGCGGAGGGATCAATACTGACCCCCGGCGTTCCGCCAGAAGCTGTGCCGCCCTCATCGGCATATTTGGGTTCAAGCTGCATATCCATGAATGGCGATTTTCCGGGCTTGTCGAACTTTTGCTGCGGAAACATCGGATCGTAATAATAGAGAACTTCGCGCCCATCGGCGCTTGCGGCTGTTGTGGACGCTGTATCGCCGCCACGTTGTCCCAGATAAAAACCGCCACCGCCTGCAAGCAATGTCGCGGCTAATATTCCAGCCCGCCAGCGCGCAGCATTTGTTGTTGCATCCGTCATGGCTGCTCTCCTGCATAAATCATGTTGATACGCACGGCATCGCGCGCGACTTCGGCTTCGCGGTCGAGCAGATCGACTTCAGCCTCGGCAACGCTGAGCGTCGTCAGCAGCGCCGTGCCAAGATCGACCGTGCCAGCGCCGTAACTGTCAAAATCGAGTTTCGCCCGACGCCTCGCCAATGGCACCAGATTGTCGCGCGCATTTTCGAGCTGCGCATGGTGCATCGCGTGTTCGGCCAGATCGCTTTCCAGCGCCGCGACGACTTCTCGCTCGCTTGCCATGCGGTCGAAGCGCGCACGTTCGGCCTCGCGAGCTCGTGCGTCGATCTTGGGATTTTGGCGCTTGCCACCAAATAGTGGCAGGTCGATCGAGACGCCGACCGAGACAAGATCGCCAAAGCGTGGTTCACGTCGACCATAAGAGGCTGTGACCTTCCAATCAGGCTGCTTGTCGGCACGGGCAAGGCGGGTCTCGGCATCCATTGCGGCTGTTTGCGCATCAAGTGCCTTCAAACCAGGCAGTTCGCCGACATTCGCGAGTAATTGTCCTCGGTTTATGGGGAGCTCTGGCGGCTTGCCGGCAACCGACACATCAGGATCACCGGTAAACCGCGCCAACCTTGCGCGGGCCTTGCCAATCTCCGCCACCAAGGCACTCCGGCGGTCGCTCACCTGGGCACGCAATTGTTCAGGCTCAAAGGCTTGTGAGGGCCGCGCACTGCCCGACGCCAAGCGTGCCGTTACGGTTGCTTGAAGACTGCCCAAGCTTTCGTCGAGCAGCTTCAATTGCGCCAGACGCCGCTCGCCATAATAGAGATCGATCCAGGCAAGTGCGGTTTCGAGACGAACGTTGCGCGCTTCCACCTCGACTCCGGCTTCGGCAATGCCAATGTCAGCCCCCGCCCGCGCGGCGCGGGCACGCCGTTTGGCCGGATTGATGAACTGCTGGCTCACACCAATGGTCGTCATCGTGAAATCGTCGCGGTTGAAACTGCCCGCATCTGGCCCCGTCACCGGAAAATCGCGGATACCGACATCGAGCGTGGGGTCGGGCAGCCGGTCGGCGGCAATCGCCGCTGCCTGCGCCGCTTGCACGCTGGCGGCGCGGCCTTTCAGGCTCGGTGCGTCGCTCTTCGCGCGTTCAAGCGCGGCATCGAAGGTCAGCGGTTCGGCGGCAAGCGGCGTCGACAGCACCAGCAGCGTGAACAGTGTGATCGTATATTTCATGCGGAGAGCCCCCCAAAAGACGGACACAACTTGGGTGACTCCCGACCGGTGAATTGCACCGGTCGGGAGCGTTCGTCCTTAGCCTTTGGAGTGGCCTGAGCCGTGGTTCGGCATGTCCATGCACGCGGCTTTCGTCGCCCCATCGCGCATCATCGCGCAATCGCAACTGGCGATGTCGGCTGCATCCTTCACCCAGACGCGAACGCGCGAAGGCAGGTTGGACTTGTTCGGGCCGTAGACCGGACGATTTTGCCATTCATAATGGCCGCCCGTTGGTTCGCTTGCCGACAAAGTCGATGCCGAAGTGAAGGCTGCAAGAGTCGCAGCAATTGTCAGTAGAGTTTTCATGTTAAATGTCCTTGGTTGAATCCATCAAAGGCGCACGACCGCGTGAAAGCGGCAGACGCCGGTTGGTTCAGCCAAGACGGGAAGGTGGATGAGGCTCCGGTCCGCTTTCGCGCCCGGTCATCGGGTGGACACCCAACAGGAAGGGAATCGCGTTCGAGGGTAGATGGCTCGCCGTGCTGTAACCAGACGGCGCTTGCGCCAGCGGCAGCGCGCATCCCATCTTTGCGATGCAATCAAGCGTCAGCCCCTCACACGGCGCGTTGGAACTGTCATCGTTTTGTCCCATCGCCTCCATGCAGGCAGCATCCATAGCTTCATCTGCGTTCGCCTGCTGGGAAATCTGCGCGACAGGAACCGACGCAAACGCTGCTTCCTGGGCAAACAAACCCAAAAGGGCTCCGGTCAGAAGCATCATGGAAAGCCAGCGTTTCACAGGTTTGTTATCGGACTGAAATGCATGTTCGTCAATTCGCTTGTGTACGAGGAAAGGTTACACAATACCGCATGTCCGTAAACTTCTGACCGAACTTCCCAAATACTCGTTTGTCAGGTCGCTTCGCCTATCGGGCTAGTCGATGGCGCAGCAACCGCCATCGTCGCCACGTTCCGCTGCCTCTTGAATTGGAGGACACGCAACGTCGCCATAGGAGCAATAAACGCAGCAATCGCCCTTCAGAGGACGCAGGACTGCCATGCAATGCAAGCAGTCATAGAAAAATTGGCAGGCATCCGTTGGCATCGTATTGGTTGAGCTTTTGCCGCACTCGGGGCAAGTAAGAGTAGAAGTCAGCTGCATCGTGAGCCTATCGTAGCGCTTGGGTGAGGGGTGCTTCAATGCGGGGCCAGATTGCTGAGAGCGCAACGAAACCAGTGGCGATGCATAGCAAAATAAACGTCGCTCTGGTTGGCGCGGAAATTTTACATGTCGTATCGGCGAGGCAAAGCGTGCGGCGGCGAGCATAAAAGACCCACCCCAACGCAACCGCGGCAACAGCTGCAATTGTGAGCGGCCAGTGAAATGGAACGAGCATGGAAAGGCTGCTCGACAGCCCCGCACCAACACCTAAGACCGCGAGAGCAGCAGGCAGGACACAACATGCTGCGGCCGCCAAGATTGCGCTCAAACTGGCAACGACTCCCAATGCGGCAACGCCACCTTCCTTGCCGATTCCCGTATCGGTTGGCATGGGCGGCAAGCCGTTCAAGGTCTTATTGGTCAACATGGTCTCCGGTGCTGTTTTGTGTTAGCTACCACCTGTAGCAACTACAGGATCAAGCAAAATCGTCATGGCTGTGAAAAAATTTTCGATTGGCGACTTGTCGCGGCAAACAGGTGTGAACATTGAAACCATCCGCTATTTCGAGCGCATCGGCACTATCGATACACCGCCGCGCAGCGAAGGGGGTCACCGTATTTATGATGAAAGCCATTTTCGCGCGCTAGGCTTTATCCGCAGAGCGCGAGCGCTCGGCTTCACCCCGAAAGAGGTTCGCGCTATCCTGACCATTGGTGGTCCGGGTAACGCGTGTTGCGATGACGTCCGGGACATTGCGGCGCATCATTTGCAACAAGTGCGGACCAAAATTGCCGACCTTGCCCACATTGAACAACTGCTTGCGGCAACAATCGATCGGTGTTCGGGGGATCACGACCCTGAATGCGCGGTCATGGACATGATAGAAGGCGATGCTCCGGAGGACTAATTCTCCGCTTGCCTCCCTTGCATCGCTGGCGATCGCTGAGGCGCGCTTACGCCAACCAAGCGGCAATAGTCATCCGGTTGCATAGTCTTGCCCTGCACCAAATCGATTTCCTCCAACGAGATTCGTGCCCCACGCGTAAGTTGAACATCGTGCTCAACTTTAGTTTGTAAGCTACTGGAGCATCGATGCGATCGCCATAAGGCGCGAGCATGGTGGGAAAAATTGCCGGATCTGAGCTGACTGGTCTGCATTATCGACCCCCCCCCGCTTCGGTTAGACTGCAGGTGCCTTTGGCTTGCGCGAGGAGCTGTGAGTGGTGATAATCTGCCAAACCTGCCCGTTCCACTTAAGCACGCTTGTCGCAACGCCCAGCCGGTCTAGGGCTTCGCCCGATTTGAGGACAATGCGATAGGTGTAGGTCTCGGTTGCAATCGCGACAGGGCCCTCCAATTTGATGTCGGCCTTGTAGTCGCCGAACGCGAAGGATTTAAACTCTTTGAGCTCAGGCCCGAGGTGATGGTCGCGATAGGCATCAAAATTGCCCTCGACCTTGCCAGACTCGATTACAATCGCGTCGGGTGCAAACAGCTTTTCGACGCCGGTGATGTCGAGACGTTCAACGGCGGATTTGTAGGATAACAAAACTGCCGCCGCGCCTTCGCGGTCGGGTTGCTGGGCCGCTGCGCTTACCGTGATCGAAAACAGGGTTGCAGCGATGAATGACTTGCTCACAATCAATACATTACGCATTTTGAAACTTTCCTCTCAAGATATTGCTCGCTCTCAACCGGCTCATCAGTCCCCCTTGGTGTAACGACAAGTCCCATATCGCTCATCTCACCTAGTTGGTCCCGGTTCAGCGTGCGCCTGAGGCGCCGGGCCGACGGACTCGCGGATGTAACATGCTGATCGGCCGCGTTTGACAACTTGGTCTTATAGGAGCGGGAAGTCATATCATTACTCCAATTCTGTCTTCCCGCTCCCGACCCGTGGACGGTGCGACCCGCAGGGTATACCGAGAGGAACGGATAGGGTTCCCGTGAACATATATACGCACGTCGCACCATTTGCCCTCATGCCAGCATGAGGTAGCTGTTGCTGGCGCTGATTTCCTTAGCGATTGTAGCCTCATTCGCGCGGCCCTGGTTGCTTAACGATGCCCTCATGCTCGCGGTTGGCTCAAGTGTGCCAAGCCAGGAGACCAACGCCAAGATAGCGACCGCAGCGGCGGCCTCAAGGAGGAGGCTGGCTCGCAGCGCGGCCACCGGCGCGCTTTGACTGCCTTGAGCAAGCGACACTCCCAAATCAGGTGTCAGCCGCCACCTGTTTTTGGCGGCAAGAGCGAGCATGGCGCCAACAAGCAGGAACTTCAGCAGCAGTAACTGACCGTAGGTGTTGTTCAGGAGCCCCGGGAGGTTGGCAAGACCGACCAGGATCTGTCCGTTGATCAGACCTGTCACCACGATCACGGTAACGCAAAGTGCCCCTGCTCGCGAAAACTCGTCGAGCGCGCGGTGCGCGACAACCAGACGGTCGCCCCAAAGCTGGTCGCTCGGTTCCTGCAACATTTTGAGAAACGCGGCGATCCCGCCCAGCCAGATTGCGGCTGCGAGCATGTGAAGGATATCGCTAGCCTTGTGGAGGCTCCCGAGCGGTGCTTCGGTCGCCCCAGCATGACCCGTCCACACAAGCGTGGCGAGCGCGATCGCGCTCGAGACAGACACCGCTATCAGTTTCAAGTCGGCGCGCTTTACCGCGCAGGCTGCATACAAAGCGGAAGTTACGGCCGCCATTCTGACCATAGAGGCGGCCCCGATGGGTGTCTCCAGAAGCACCGACCGACTTGTTTGCCAATCGACGCTTAAAACAGACGTTCCTAGCATTGCCGCTACAAGCGCGAAAAACCCCAGCAACGACAATAATATTGCTACGGCCGACCAGAAAATAAGAGCGTTCCTCAGCGTAAGGATACGCCCCTCGTCGCGCTCCTCGCCGCGCAGGGCATATAGGGGAAATGCTGCCAGCCCCATCAGAACCATCAGGCTCAGATACAATCCGAGCCTGATGGCAATCACCCCCCACTCGGCCTCCACGTCTTACTTTACCGTGAAGCTGAATTCACCGTTCATGCGATGTGTGTCCGCACCCGCTGCCGACCAGGTGACCTTGTACGTCCCGGCCACAAGTGCCTTTTTGGGCATCAGCATCATCGACTTTCCGTCCTTGCCCATCATCGATCCGACCGCGACCTTCATCGGGGCATGGTCCTTCATGCCGGGCATGCCGGTCATCTGCAGGTCGGCTTTCACCGTCGGAGCCATCAGCTTCTCGTTGAAGGTGAGGTTGATCGATTTCGCTTTCGCCGATGCCACCGTTGCATTGGCGGCAGGTGTTGAAGAAACGAGCTTGGCGTGCGCGAGCGCGGCGCTTGGCGACAGCGCCACGGCCATGCCGGCCAGCGAAAGCGAGAGAATGGATTTACGCATAACAGGTCTCCAAAAAAGGTTTGCAATGATAGATACGCACAGCCGCAGCTTACCCCTCATAATCAAAAAATGAGGGTAGTTTCGCCGGGGTGCGTATATGGGTTGAGAGGTATTTTCTGGACGGGGATATGGTGGACGATCTTTTGAGACAGCTGAAGCACGCACCGCCGGCGGGCCTGCTCGACGGCTTGGATGATATGGTAATGACGGCGGTCGCCGAGCGTAGACATGAAATGGTGCGGACAAAGCGCATGACGGCACTGGCCGGTTTCGTTTCGCTGGGTGGCGGAGCATTTGCCGGCGCTATCATGGGGCAGCCGGCCGCGGCAGCGCCAAATCTTTCGCCGTTTGCGCCGGTCAATGCTTTGGCGCCGTCAATTTTGCTGGACACCCAATAAGGTGGGATCGCGTCGGGTCCTCGTACTGGCCGTGGTAGCGTTCCTTGCAGCGCTAGCAGGCGTGTTCATTGGGCGAACGATAACAGCCCAACCAAGGGCCAGCGAAACCGAACTGCACGCAGTTTTGCACAAAAAGCTCGATCTAACGCCGCAACAGCATGGTAAAATAGATGCCATCGAAGCCCGTTTCTCGGTTAGGCGGAAAGCGCTTGAACTCGAAATGCGCGCTGCCAATGCGCGCCTCGCAGAAGCGATCGAGGCCGAGCATGGTTACGGTCCACAGGTGACTGTCGCGATCGATAACAGCCATATGATCATGGGAGAGCTGCAGAAGGAAACGCTTGAACATCTGTTCGCGATGCGGGCTGTCTTGGATCCCCAACAGGCCAAAATGTTCGACAGCGTTGTGGTCAAGGCGCTGACCGCCGATGCGCGGTGACACTCGATCTATCTGCATGCGATGACGGCGAACTTGTGGCGTTTGCCGTTGCCGGACGGCAACAGGCGTATCGCGAGCTTATGCGCCGTCATAAAGATCCGATGTTTCGTGTGATCAGCAAGACCATCGGCGATGCGGATTTGGCAGTCGATCTTGTTCAGGAGACATTTGTTTCCGCATTCGGAGCGATCCACCGTTACGACAGGAGCAGGCCGTTCAAGGTCTGGCTTGCTCGCATTGCACTGAACAAATGCCGCGACTGGGCTCGGCGCCGCGCCGTGCGTTCCTTCTTCTCCTTTGCGCGCCCGCTCGATGCGGCGGAGGACCATGAGAGCGATGCCCCTGACGCCCACAAAGCGGCCGAAGGTAAAGCCGAACTCGCGCGCGTTCAGGCGGCGATGGCGAAGTTGCCGCATAATTTGCGTGAAGTGTTGGTGCTTCGCGGGATCGAGGAACTCAGTCAGAACGAAACAGCCAATGCATTGGGGATCAGCGAGAAAGCTGTGGAAACAAGGCTTTACCGAGCCCGTGCGCAGCTGAAGGAAATGATGGGCGGAACTTCCGACGAAGACACGGATTAAGCCCGGCAGCGCGCCTTATGGGTTAGTGTTACTTGCGGTGGGCAGGTTTGAAATGAGAACGCAACTTGCCGTCTGCCACCCCCAGCTTGTGCGCTCGAAGATCCCGCATCATGCAGGCGAGATCCTTATGTGCCGGGCGGCAAAGCTGTCCGACCCGGATCATATCGGGCTCTTCCGCGAAATCACCGATGCGCAGGAACGCGAGATCGGCCAGATGGAGCGGATACTCCAGCAGCTCCAGCTGCGCCTGACGGTCAAATAAATCAGCAGGCCAAATGAGGGGTGAGCCGGAACGCTGCGTATAAACAGATGATATGCCAATTTGCCAACCGGGATCACAATGAACATCGATAGAAGATCTGTCCTCGGCGTTGCTGCCGCAGGCGGTGCGAGCGTAGCCCTTTCCGCCTGGTTTCCTGCCTGGGCGCAAACAACCTCGGCCGGCATCACGGCACCCATTCCGACGGTCTCGGGTAACGATATCACCCTTCGCATCGCGCGCCAGACGATGCGGGTCGATGGCAAGGTCAGCCGGGCCATCGGCATCAACGGCACCGTGCCAGCGCCGCTGGTGCGTCTGCGCCAGGGTCAGCAGGCGCGAATCCGTGTGACCAACGATCTCGACGAGGACTCATCGATCCACTGGCACGGGTTGTTGCTCCCATTTCAGATGGACGGCGTTCCGGGCGTCAGCTTTCCCGGCATCAAGCGGCGCTCGACCTTTGTTTACGAATTTCCTGTTATCCAGAACGGCACCTACTGGTATCACAGCCATTCGGGCTTGCAGGAGCAGTTGGGTCACTACGGCCCCATCGTGATCGACCCCGAGGGCGCAGACCCGATCGGCTATGACCGCGAGCATGTCGTGGTATTGTCCGACCACAGCCAGCTGTCGCCCGAGGCGATCTTTCGCAAGATGAAGGTCAACCCCGGCCACTTCAATATGCAGCGGCAAACGCTCAGCGGGTTACTTGCGGGCAAGGATCAGCCGCTCAAGGAGCGCGTTGATTGGGGCAAGATGCGGATGGACCCCACCGACATCGCCGATGTCAATGGCTCCACCTACCAGTTCCTTGTCAACGGCCACGGGCCGAAGGACAACTGGACCGCTCTGTTCACCCCCGGCGAGCGCGTGCGGCTGCGCATCATCAACGCCTCCGCCATGTCGATCTTCAATGTCCGCATCCCTGGGCTGCGGCTGACCATCGTTCAGGCCGACGGCCTCAATGTCCGTCCGATCGAGGTCGATGAGTTCCAGATCGCGGTTGCAGAAACTTATGACGTGATCGTGACTCCGACCGACGACCGCGCTTACACGCTTGTCGCCGAAGCCAATGATCGTTCCGGCATGGGCCGCGCGACGCTCGCACCCCGCGCCGGGATGGCGGCGGAAGTTCCCCGACTGCGCGAACGTCCTCTTACGAGCATGAAAGACATGGGCATGGGCGACATGGACATGTCGGGCGGCTCGATGTCTGGCATGGACCATAGCGGCATGGCGATGGCTGGCGGCAGTGGTTCGGCAGGAATGGATATGCCATCCGGGACCGCTGCCGCCGAACCGATGCCGGGCATGGACATGTCCGGCGCCGCAGCACCCGCAGACGGAGCGATGGCGGGTATGGATCATTCGGCGATGGGCGGCATGGCCGGAATGGACCATGGCTCCATGAAAATGCGGGATTTTTCAGTCGCACCACAAGTCGACAAAAACCCTGGCGTTCAAACGATTTCGCCAATGCCTTCCGATCGCATGGATGAGCCGGGGCAGGGGCTGGAGAATGTCAAGCACAAGGTGCTAACCTATCACGATCTGGTCGCAGTGGATCGCAATCCCGATGTCCGGGCGGCGGACCGTTCGCTCGACATCCACCTTACCGGCAACATGGAACGCTTCATGTGGTCGTTCGACGGCATGAAAATGTCCGATCACCACGAGCCGATTCCGTTTTTGGAAGGTGAGCGCGTCCGCATCAACCTCATCAACGATTCGATGATGAGCCACCCGATCCATCTGCACGGCCATTTTTTCGAGCTGGTCACGGGCAAAGGCGCTTTCTCACCGCGCAAGCATACCGTGCTGGTGCAACCCGGCGGCACGGCGAGCTTCGACTTCACCGCCGATGCGCTCGGCGATTGGGCGTTCCACTGCCACATGCTCTATCACATGCACGCCGGGATGATGCGCGTCGTCAGCGTGCGGCCCCGGGGAGACGTCCAATGAGGCGGACCGCATTCCTCCTCGCCGCTGCGACCTCGCTGATCCTGACGACACCTGCCGCAGCCCAATCGATGCAAGGTATGGATCACGGCGCGATGCCAGGCATGACAAAGCCAGCCAAGCCTGCGGCAAAGCCGAAGCCGGTAAAGAAAGCGCCGCCATCGCCGCGCCCCACGCGTAAGCCGCCGGTCGTTGAGCGGATAGACGATCTCAACAAGGCTCCGTCCCCGTCTCAGCCTGTTCAGCCTGCACCCAATCCGCCATCCGAACCGAGCCGGGACGCAGAGGGCGGTATGAACGGTGGCCCGATGCAGGACATGGATCACAGCAACATGCCGGGCATGGTCATGGAGGGTCAGCCCAAGGCCGATGCTGCTGCCGATCCCGACTGCCCCCCCGAACACGCACAAATGGGGCATTGCACCCCGAAAGCGTCGACCGCATCGGCAGACGGTCAGATGAAGACAATGCAGAGCGGTACCGACCTTGCGCCGGGCGATGCCCCGGCCCCGGCCCCGCCCTCCGATTGGTATGCAGACCGGATTTTCCCGGCAGCGGAAATGGCCCACTCGCGGCACGAGATGATGAAAGAAAATGGCGCACAAAAAATCGCCTTCATCAGTTTCAATCTCGCCGAGTATCAGGCGCGCAAAGGCCGCGACGGGTTCCGCTGGGACGGGGAGGGTTGGTATGGCGGCGATATCAATCGTCTGACTCTCAAGACCGAAGGCGAAGGCGCCTTTGGAGAGGGCGTCGAGCAAGCTGAGATTCAGGCGCTCTACAGCCGCGCGATCGATCCCTATTTCAATTTGCAGGCCGGTGTCCGGCAGGATCTGGGACCGGGCCCGAAGCGCTCTTATGCGACCATCGGCTTCGAAGGCCTCGCGCCTTACTGGTTCGAGGTCGAGGGGGCGCTGTTCCTTTCCAACAAGGGCGATGTGCTTGGGCGGCTTGAAGGCTATTACGACCAGCGGATTACACAGCGGCTGATCTTGCAGCCGCGCGCGGAGTTGAACTTTGCAGCTCAGGACGTGCCCGAAGGCAGGATCGGATCGGGGCTATCGGATCTCGAACTGGGACTTCGATTGCGCTATGAGATCGTCAAGGAATTCGCGCCCTATATCGGCGTCGAATGGGCCAAGAAAACAGGGGACACGGCGCGTTTCGCGCGCGCCGCAGGGGAGGATGCAGACGTGACGAGTTTTGTTGCCGGAATCCGTTTCTGGTTTTGATGGGAAGCCGCACGCGCTTCCACCTGGTCGCAAGCCGCGTCCACAAATGGCTGGCGCTGATTATCGGCGCGCAGTTGCTGATCTGGTTCAGCAGCGGCGTCATCATGAGCTTCCTGCCCATCGAGCAGGTGCGCGGCGAGCATCTGGTTGACCGCGAGAGCGTCGTCGCTGTTCCTGCCGGAATTGCTTTGGCACCGCCGCAGCGGATTATCGCGCAGGCAGGCGCTCCGGTCGAAGCACTGACCTGGCACATGTTCGATGGCCGCGCTGTTGCAGAGGTGACCACCGCCAAGGGCGTCAGGCTGTTCGATGCCGCGACCGGCACGGCGCTTCCGCCGGTCGATGCGAAGATCGCAACGCGCATCGCGGAGGCGGCTTGGAAGTCTGCCGACAAGCCCAAGTCGACCGCGAGCCTCGTCACCCAAGAAAGCCCCGAATATCGCGCCGCGCTTCCCGCTTGGCGAATTGCCTTCGCCGACTCCGATCACACAAGTGTGTTCGTCGCGCGCGACACCGGGCGGATCACCGCCGTGCGCACCGGCACTTGGCGGCTCTATGATTTCTTCTGGAGCCTCCACATCATGGACTGGAAGAACCACGAGAATTTTAACACATGGTGGCTGCTGGCTTTTGCAATTGGCGGTCTGGTGTTGGGGGTAGCCGGCACCATACTGCTTGTCATGCGCTGGCCGCTCCGCCGCAAAAAGCGTTGGACATAACGCTTCGGAATTTCGCGGCTAAAGCCAGCGAGACAGGATGCACATCGCAGAAAACGGTCGCTCGGCGCTCGTTCAAAATGGAGTTAGATATGAAAAACCTTGTCCTGCTATTGGTCCTCATCGCGACCCCGGCAATCGCAGCTGCCGAAGCCGTCATGCACCGCGATCCCGGCTGCGGTTGCTGCGTCAAATGGGCCGCGCAGGTGCGCAAGGCGTTCGGCCGCAGCGTGCGGATCGTGGACGACGCCAACCGGCCCGCGCTGCAAGCCAAGGTCGGCCTGCCGCCTCAGCTTGCATCGTGCCACACCGCCTTGATCGACGGCATGGCGTTCGAGGGCCATGTTCCCATAGCCGATATGAAGCGCGTTCTTAGCGCCAAGCCCAAGGGCGTGCGCGGGCTTGCGGTCGCGGGAATGCCGATCGGCTCGCCGGGGATGGAAGTGCCGGGCGTCAAGGCTCATCGCTATGCGGTCGTCGCCTTCGGCAATGGCAAGCCGTCCGTTTACGCTCGACACTGAGGAGAACCCGGGGGGAAAATTGGGTTGACAGCTTTCTTGGAGAACTCAGACCTGACCCCCGCCGCTCCGGTGGGTCAAGGCGGTCGAGCGCTTCAGCGGATCGATAGCCTCGACGCCGCGCGTGGACTGGCCGTCTGCGGCATCGTGCTCTTGAATATCTATAATTTTTCGATGCCTCCCGCCGCCTACTTCAACCCAGTGGCTTATGGCTATACCGGGCCCGAAACGATGGTCATCTGGGCGCTCGAGTCAATCCTGGCGCAGGATGCCTTTCGCGCGATCTTCGCAATCCTGTTCGGAGCCGGGGTGGCGATCCTCTTCGAGCGCGGTTCGACAGTGCGCGCGCATCTGGCGCGGATGCTTGTGCTGCTGATAATTGGCTACCTGCATGCATTACTGCTCAACAACGGCGATGTGCTGCGGCTCTATGCGCTGACCGGCCTTCTGCTTCCGCTCCTGCTGCGACTGTCCCAACGCGGTCTGTTGATCGCGATCGTTATTCTCGCGGGTCTGCATCTGGGAGGGCTTGGCTGGTTTATGTGGGGATGGCTGCGCTATTGGTGGGACGTTCAGCACGGCATGGGCGATCCTGCAGCGCTGGCAATGTGGCAAGCCGAGTTCGGTGTGGAACCGATTAGCCTCGAGCGGGGACTTGCAGAAGGTCGCGAGAGTTTGAGCGAACGCATCGCTCGGCGGGCTTTTTTGTGGCAGGGACCGCTCACTGTTTTGATTGCCTTTCTGCCGCAAACGCTCGCGGCGATGTTGCTGGGGGTCTGGTGTTGGCGCAGCGGCTTGCTGCGCGATGTCTGGGACAAGGCCCGCCTGCGACGTTTCGCGCTCCGCTTGGCGCTGATCGCTCTGCCGCCTATGATCGCGCTGTGCGTCGCGGCGTTCTGGAGCGGCTTCGCTGGGCCGGTCGTCGGCAGCACTGCGATTGTGTGGAGCCAGCCGTTCGCGATCATGCTCGGTCTGGCCTATGTCGCAGCGCTGTTTGCCGCTTGCGGGACAGGGTCGCTCCAGACCGGTCTAGGCGCGCGCCTTGCTGCGGCTGGGCGCTTGTCGCTCACAAATTATGTGGGCGCGAGCGTGGTGATGGCGGCGGTGTTCCATAGCTGGGGGCTGGGTTGGTTCGGAGCGGTGAGCCGCGTCGACGCAACGCTCGTCGCGCTAGCGGTGATTGCACTCATTCTCACCATCTCGCCGCTGTGGACACCGCGGCCCGGTACCGGCCCCCTCGAACGATTGTGGCGGGGCGGCACACGGATTTTGTCCTGACGGGTGCCCTGCCGCGCGCTTGAGTATAAGGTCGTTGGCCTGATCAACACGATCATCGGCCTCTCGGTCAGCTGAGGGGTTTCGACCGGCTTTATCATGTGGCGGCGGCTACGGCGCGGTCGCGCCCCGAAACGTTCAGCGGCGGTCAAACAGGAACCATTGCCCAGCTGACGACTTACCCTGTCTCCCCATATTTTAGGAGAAGATGATGAAGAGACCCCTCATAGCGCCAGCGCTTTTGCTGGCGCTGACCGCAGCCGCCTGTGCCGAGCAGAAGGACAATACGGCCCAAGCCCAGCCCCAGTCCCAGCCCAACATGGAGATGAGCGCTAAGGCGCAGGCCGATCCGTCGAACCCTTACATGCCTGCCGAAACGGCGATGCACGACAAGATGATGGCCGCGAAGGGCGCGGACGCGGGCGAGACCTGGACCCGCAAGATGATCGAGCACCATCGCGGCGCGCTCACCATGTCTGAGGTTGCGCTCAAGGAAAGCGACGATCCGATGGTTCGCCAGATGGCGAAAAAAACCATCGACATGCAGACCAAAGACATCGCCGATCTCAACAAGATGCTGACCGATAACGGCAAGCCCGCGCAGTAAGGATTCCAATCATGCACCACCAATCATCCGAGATGCAGAGCTGCATCGACGCCTGCCAGACCTGTCACATCACTTGTCTCCAGATGGCAGCCACGCATTGCCTCGAAATGGGCGGCGCGCACGTCGAACCGGCGCATATGCGGCTGATGCTCGACTGCGCGCAGATATGCGCAACCGCCGCCGACTTCATGGCGCGCGGGTCGGCGCATCATGCTCATATCTGCCGCGAGTGCGCGGAGATTTGCCGCGCCTGTGCCGAAAGCTGCGACAATCTCGATGGGATGCAGGACTGCGCTGACATCTGCCGCCGTTGCGCCGAAAGCTGCGAGGCGATGGCGAGCGAGATGGCTTGAACCTGATGAAAAGGGAGCGGTTGCCCGCTCCCCGGTCGCTCACATCGCCGCGCCTATTGTGTGCGCGCCGAACAGCATCCACAGCGCCATCGCGACCATCATCACATTTTCGGTGAGCGAGACGAAGCCGAGCGGGACATTGCTATCCCCGCCGACACAGGCGCATTTGAGTTCGCGCTTGTCGATATAGACCGCCTTGAAAACCGACACCGCACCGATGCCGCCAATGGTGAGCGCGACCGGGATCGACAGCCAGCTGAGTGCGCCCGCCGCCATCAGCACACCCGCCAGCCCTTCTGCGAACGGATAGATGCGCGAATAGGGAACCCAGCGTTTGGCGAGCAGGTCGTAATTGAGGAACATCGTTGCAAATTTATCGACATTCTGGAGCTTGAGCATCGCGAGGATACACATGCTGAAGGCGATGAACCATTCGCCCGCGCGGATCGTGAACGGCGTTCCATAGACCGCGAAGCTGGCGGCCAGCGCCATCAGTGCGGTCATGGAGAACAGCGCGATCACCGGCTGATAGGTGGTTGCTTTGGGATCGGCGACCGACAGGCCGAAATAGCGGCGCAAATCGTCATGTCCGCCAATCCGCTCTTCGCCGATGAAGATTTGCGGGGTCGTCTGGACATGGTGCTTGGCCTTGAAGGCGTCTGTCTCTTCGCGCGTCGTCAGCCAGCGATCCTCGACGGTAAAACCTTTGCGCTTCAAGAGATCGAGCGCTTTCAGGCCATAGGGGCAGATATGGCCCGGCATCACCATGCGATAGATGCTGGCTGTTTTCGCGGCGGCGCTGGCCTTTGCGGGCGATGAAATTGCGGCTTGGGTCATGGGAGTTCCTTCTTGGCAGATAACGTCACCCGACCTATATAGGTTCCGTAGTATGGTACGGAGTCAAGCCTTGAATGCGATGACCATAGGAAAATTGGCGGCGGCGGGCGGCGTTGGCGTCGAGACAGTGCGCTTCTACCAGCGCCGGGGCTTGCTCGCAGAGCCTGAGCGCGACGGCGGGGTGCGGCGCTATGACCAGACCGATCTCAGCCGTTTGCGCTTCATCCGGGCTGCGCAAGCCGGAGGATTCACGCTGGCCGAGATCGGTGAATTGCTGGCGCTCGATGCAACCGAGGAACGCGCTCGTGCGCGGGAGCTTGCGAACACGCGCATCAAGGAGATCGACGAGAAGATGGCCGCGCTCAAAACTGCGAGGAAATCACTGAAGCGCCTGGCCGATGAGTGCGCGGATGGCGCCGAAGGACGATGCCCGATAATTCGTGCATTCGAGCCGCAACCATAAAAACGGACGTTGAGGCAAAACTTCAGGCTACGGCCTTTCCGCGAGGCGCGAGGGTTTCGATGATCTTGCAATCCGCCACCGTGCCCTGCTGACAAGAGCCGATCACCCTGTCGAGTTCGTTGCGCATAGCCGACAGGTCGGCAATCTTCTGGTCGATGTCCGCCAAATGCCCCCGAGCGATGGTATCAACGGCCGTGCAAGACGTGCTGGCGTCGTCGGACAAAGCAAGCAATTCGCGTACGGCATCGATCGGGAACCCAAGGCTGCGGCTGCGCCGGATGAAGGCAAGTCGCTGTACGTCCGCATCGCCATATTGGCGGCGGCCCGAGGCACTACGCCGGGGCTCGCGCAGCAAGCCTTGAATGCGATGGCCATTGGAACATTGGCATCGGCACACAAGGCTCGGCTATTGCAGCCCTGAGCTTTGAGAGGCTAACTGATGTAGCGGAACTTGGTGTCTTTGAAACTGATAACAACGCAATGTGGCGTCCCACCGGTTCAATTCAATCCATCGGCAAACTTGTTGATCTCTTCCGCGATCAAACGAGGGTGCTCTTGAATTATCCAATGGGTTCCTATGCCAAGCTCTCGCACATCACCCTTCTCAAAATATCGGCCGCTGGCGCGCGCAAGCTCAGGTGGGCTGAATGCGTCATTTTTGGCCAGCAAGAGCCGCGCAGGAACATTTACCGACCCTGCACCGACGTCAGCGTCAAATTCTGCATTGGCCCGATACCATGCACCCATGCTGTGAATGGCTCCGTTGCGATCCCAGGCCGCCTTATACTGATCCAAGACCTCTCTCCGGAATGTTGCCGGCTCTGATGTATCCACCAAATTTTTCTCAAGTAGCCCCCAATTGCCATATCGCGCAACATGGCCTGGCAACCATGGGACTCTCAAGAACGTGCGATACCAGCTGATTGCCTCTCCTGTCGGGCGAATGTCGCGTATAGCGTAAGGGTGAGGCTTGTTAACAACCAAGATCCCGAGCACGTGCTTGGGGTATAGTAAGGAAGTCCACCAGGCCACCTGTCCGCCGAAGTCGTGGCCAACCACTACGAACCTATCGTGGCCTAGCTTTGCGGCGAGGTCGACAACATCCTTGGCCAGAATATCGAGGCGATAAGGAGCGGCGCCAGGAGGCTTTGCAGACCGCCCGTAGCCGCGCTGATCGGGAATAATCACCCGATAGCCCGCGCGGGCAAGGTCTGCTGCAACACCGCGCCAAGCGTACCAGAACTCAGGATAGCCGTGAAGCAGGATGATCGGTTTGCCGTCGTCCGGGCCAGCAATAACGACATGCAGCTTGACACCATTGGCATCCACAAACATTCTCCGAAACGGCGTATCGAACTCTCTGCTTGCAGCAGCAATTTCATTGCGATCCGGTTGTCGGCCCGACATGCAGCCGACAGAGACGATTGACACCACGATAACGAGTGTGATCTTTAGTACTTTGTATTTCATGACTTTACCTCAAAGGACCGATGCTACGCTCGTCGCCTGCTAGCTAAGCTTTGAAAGGTTCTACGAGTTGCCTGAGATATTCTTTGGGAAAATCCGGTCGGTCCTCAATTCCGATATCCGCTGATGAAATCTTGCGATTGGGGTCAAAAAATGTCGTCCCCAACAGTCGGTCGGTGAGGTTTGTGAAAAGGCCAAAGTTCACGTCTCCCTCCCTGGAATTGCCAAGATGGTGGAAACGGTGGACAACGTTAACTGCCAACACATACTTCAATGGTCCAGTAAAGTAGGCAACATTCGAATGTTGCAAGAGGAGCTGGAGCAGGACGGCGACAACGAATACCGACAATACATCTACCGGGGCGCCCATCAGTAACAGGGGCGAGGTTCCTGCAAGCGTCTCGATAAGCTGGTGCAATGGGTGTTTCATCAACCCGTTGAAACCGTACATCCGCTTCACGCTGTGATGCACCGCGTGCAAACGCCAGAGAAAGGCGACGCGATGGCTGGCATAATGCGCCAGTGTGATGCCGACGTCCGCGATCAAAATGGCCAGAAGCAGTTGCTGCCAAAGGGCCCAGCCGACAGGCCACACTGACGGGATCGCCAACAATGCGGCGGTGAACGGAACCGATAAAATCCCAACGACGGCCATGGATTCATTGACGATGAAGTGAACCCAATCTCGTTTCGTGTCCCCTTGATCGACGTTGAACGCACTGTCGTACGGAACAAGGCGTTCGAGGCAAAAGGCGAGCAGAATGAAGCCGCCTACCAATGCAAACAGCCAGCCCCGATTGAGATCGTTTCCGACCACATGCAGTGCAAGACCGTTGCCGCCAAGCAGAAAGAGCGGTAGGTAGATAAGCCGAATAAAGCCTTTAATCATTTGCAGCCTCCGATGCCATTTTTGCGGCCCTTCACGGCCCGATTTCGGCTCATGTTACGCTCCAGTGAGACGGGTGGCTTGAACGCAACGGAAGTACGCAGGAGGTGGGAATCTTTGCTGCACTTCGCCTGATTTGCGGCATTTGGGAGATTTGCTGGCTTTGACGAGTGCATTTGTTTTCGGCGAAGGATGGGTGGCTTATAGGGGCCGATCATCGGACAACACCGCCCATACACACGCAGCGATCCAACTCGTCTTCGGATCGCACCGATCCGTTCAGGTGGTGGGCGAAGATGGGGAAAGTTTTAGAGGTAGTACCGTCGTCATCCAACCGATGGTCGAGCATAGATTGATTGCTGCCGAACCCGTGTCTGTTCTGTATCTTGAGCCGCAAACTCCATTGGCGTTTTGGGTCGTGGACGCCATTGGCGGTGGCGATATCGTTGTGGTTGAGGATTCAGGCTTTCTTGGTTTCGAACCGGAGCTTCCGCTTCAGGATTGGATTCGGAAACTGTCGGATCTGGCACCGAAAGATGGATCAACTATCGACCGCCGCCTCACGGAAGCGCTCCAACAATTGGCTGAGAACCCTTACGAATTGCAAATCGCGGAGATCGCGAAGCAGCTCGGCTTTTCGGATTCGCGATTGAGATATTTGGCGCGCCATCAGCTCGGCTTTCCGCTCTCTACCTGGATGTTATGGCGCAAGCTCGACCGCGCTGCGCGCGCCCTATACGATGGAGAATCGTTGGTCGATGCGTCGCTGCTTGGCGGCTTTTCCGACCAAGCACATTTCTCGCGGACAATGCGACGCATGTTCGGCATGACCCCTGGGGCGTTAAAGGACTTGACGCATCTGGCAACTGACCGTGAAGCGTGATGCGAACTAATCGGTTATAGCTTGCAAGGCCAGACTTGGACAAAATCTGATCTCTTAGGGCTCGTTTCTCCGTTCCGATCACCAGGCGGCTCGACGTGGGCAATCCGGAAAACCCGGCATTGAACTCGCTTCAGAATGGACGCGCGCCGTATTGTTCTCCAATTCAGGCAGGTATTTGCACAGCAACGAAAAAACGACGGACTCCATTAGAGATACCAATGGGATCGGCCTTGTGGTGAAGCCTTGCCGCGCGGGGCGAGCGTCTCGATGATCTTGCAGTCGGCAACCGTCCCGAGACGGCAAGAGCCGATCACGCGGTCGAGTTCGATGCGCATGGCCATAAGGTCCGCAATCTTTAGGTCGATGTCGGCAAGATGCGCCCGCGCAATAGCATCTACTGCTGTGCAAGGCGTGCTGGCGTCGTCGGACAGAGCAAGCAACTCGCGCACGGCGTCAATCGGGAATCCAAGGCTACGACTTCGACGAATGAACGCTAGGCGCTGTCTGTCCGCATCACCATATTGGCGGCGGCCCGATGCGGTCCGCCGCGGCTCTGGCAGCAAACCTTCATCTTCGTAGAACCGGATTGTTGTGACCTTCGTCGCTGTAGCCTGACCGAGTTGGCCGATGCTCAAATTCGATTGTGTATCCACCGCTTAAACTCCTGCTGCGACTCGCTCGCAAAAAAGTGCTTGCTCCTACAGTTACTGTAGATTGTATGTTTGGCCCAAGGAGAAGTTTGACGTGGCTGACGATTGCGAATGCACAGGCGATACAATGCGCGCCCAGAATGATCCCGGCTACCGGCGCGCACTCTGGCTGGTAGTGGGGCTTAACCTGGGGTTCGGCCTCTTGGAAGTCGGCGGTGGCATTCTCGCGGGCAGTCAGGCGCTTCTCGCCGACTCGCTCGACTTTCTCGGCGATGGCACGATTACGCTGGTCGGTCTGTTGGCGCTGGGCTGGGCCGCGACAGCCCGCGCGAAAGTTGCTTTTGTCCAAGGGTTGTTTCTCCTGACCCTAGGCGTCGGGGTCATCGGCGTTGCGATCTGGCGCGCAATGACCGCCCTGGCCCCCGAAGCCGATTTGATGGGCGGCATTGGGCTTGCTGCGCTGGCCGTGAATGTGACGGCCGCGTACATCTTGTCGCGCTATCGGGACGGCGATGCCAATGTGCGGGCGGTGTGGCTGTTCAGCCGCAACGACGCGCTTGCAAATGTGGCTGTCATTGTCGCCGCCGGTCTGGTGGCCTGGACAGGTAAAGCGTGGCCCGACCTCGCCGTCGCTGCGATAATCGCGGCGTTGTTCCTCCATTCCGCATTCGAAATTCTGCGCAGCGCCCGGTCGGAACTGAAGGAACTCGCTGATGCCGCTTGATGCACCGGCTTTTTCCAAAGCATGGCTGCGAGGTCTTTTCGGGATCGCGGCGATGTTGGCCTGTGTCTTCGCATTGTTCTCGCAGTCCGCCGCCGCACAAGCCGATGCGGGCGATGTCCAAACAGTCTGGCGGCTGCTCGACTATATTGCCGTGGACTATGAAGGTGCCGTGTCCAAGGGCAAGGTAATCAGCACCGCCGAATATGCGGAAATGACGGAGTTCGCCGGGACCGTCCGACGCGGCATACGCGATTTGCCCAACACGACAGCCCGAGCGCCGCTTGAAAAAGCTGCCGGCGATATTGAGGCTTCAATTGCTGCCAAGGACGAGCCTGCGGTCGTCGCCGCCCGGTCTAGACAGCTCGCGAGCCGCTTGTTGGCGGCTTACCCGGTTCCCTTGGCACCCCGGTCGCAGCCTGACCTCGCCAAAGGGGCGAAGCTCTATTTGGAAAACTGTGCAAGTTGTCACGGGGCGAACGGCAATGGTCAGGGGCCGCTCGCGCGAGGCATGGAACCGCCGCCTATTGCCTTTACCGACCGCGCGCGCGCGCGCCAGCGAAGCCTGTTCGCGCTTTATCAGGTGATTGGCCAGGGCCTCGACGGGACGGCCATGACGAGTTTTGCGCAGCTATCGGACGAAGATCGCTGGGCGCTTGCATTCTATGTCGGTGGATTTGCTTTCAAGGACCAGAAAACAGGCGGCGAGATTTGGAAAGCAGACGCCAATCTTCGGCAGCAACTGCCCAGTTTGGAGACACTCGCAGGAGTTACGCCCGCCGCTTTGGCTCGCACGTATGGCGAGGCGAAAGCCGACGCGGTGACGGGCTATCTTCGGGCGCGCCCCGAGGCGCTCAAGGCTGGAGGGTCTGCCTCCCTGGCCGTGGCGCGCGCCAAGCTCGCTGCTAGTTTGATGGCCTACCAGCGCGGTGATCGGCCCGAGGCGCAGCGTCTGGCGCTTTCGGCCTATCTCGACGGCTTCGAGCCAGTCGAGCCGATCCTGTCGGCGCGCGATAGCGCGTTGATGGGGAAGATCGAGGCGGCGATGATTGCTTATCGAGCGGCCATTTCAAGCGGCGCACCCGTTACCGATGTCGACACCAAGGCCGCGGCCATCGACACGCTGTTTTCCGAGGCCGAAACCGTTCTTTCGCCCGAAATGTCGAGCGGAACATCGGCCTTTCTCGGCGCACTGGCTATCCTTCTGCGCGAAGGCGTTGAAGCGTTGCTGATCGTAGTCGCGATGATCGCATTCCTCAAAAAAGCGGACCGTCCGCAATATCTCCGCTATGTCCACGGCGGCTGGATCGCGGCGCTGGTGGCCGGTGTTGCGACCTGGGCCATCGCAACTTATCTGGTCTCGATCAGCGGTGCCGGGCGCGAGCTGACCGAGGGCGTTGGTTCGCTTGTAGCAGCGATCATCCTTCTTTCGGTCGGGATCTGGATGCACGGCAAGTCGAGCGCGGCTGCGTGGCAGCGCTATGTGCGCGAAGTTATGGACAAGGCTTTGTCGCGCGGATCGGTCTGGTTCCTGTTCGGCCTTTCGTTCCTCGTCGTTTACCGCGAGGTTTTCGAGACCGTCCTGTTCTTCTCCGCGCTGGTCTCTCAAGGCAACGGGAATGCAGTCGCAGCAGGAGCGCTCACGGCTGGCGTGCTTCTCACGGTGATCGGCTGGGTCATGCTCAAGCTGAGCCGGTCCCTGCCGATCGGGAAGTTTTTCGCTTACAGTTCGGTGTTGATAGCCATTCTTGCGGTCGTGCTTGCGGGAAAAGGAATCCGCGGCCTGCAGGAAGCAGGCTGGATAGCGATCGATCTTATTCCAAGCGTGCCGCGTATCGAGTGGCTTGGGGTTTATCCAACGGTTGCCAGCCTGGCGGTCCAGCTTTTTGTCGTCGTTCTGCTGCTTTGGGGCTTTGGCCGCAATCGACGAACCGTGCAAGCATAGTTTTGGTGTCGGCGATGGTTGCCATTGGGTGATTTATGAGCCGATCAAGAAGACGAATGAGACTGCCATATGCTGAAATTTAAGGGTGAGTATATGATCGACTGAAGACAGAAAGGAGTAGTGTGACGCGTCAAACCGGTTTGATTTCCGACGATCCAAGTGCCCGCGCGCTGCAATCATACGCACTTAAAACTGGAATCGATTCAATTCCAGACCTTCTCATTGCAGCTAGAATCGCTCGCGGTATGACCCAAAGGGACCTGGCCGAGTATATGGGTCTTAAAATGCAACAGATCCAGGCCTATGAATCGGATCGCTATCAAGGCGCGAGTTTGTCTCGTATTGCGTGGGTTGCCAAAGCGCTTAACCTGGATATCCAGGCCTCAGGGAGACTTTCAGGCGATCGGGTCATATCGAGCTTCGACCTCGATGATTACGAGGCGTTCCCCGTTGGTGAAATGTATCGTCGCGGTTGGCTGGGGCCACAGGAAGGAGGTGTCAAACATCTGCAGCGAAACTCGAAACGCCTCGTAAAGTCATTTTTTGACCGGCCTGATGCCGCGCACCGCAGGCGCTATGCAGGAACCAAACAAACTCCGCATGAGGCCGCGCTGGTGGCTTGGGAAACGCAGCTTCTGCGCGCCGCTTGCAGCCAGCCGCAATATCCGCAGTTTGATCGCCATTTGCTCAGCGCCGACTGGGTCAAGGGTCTTGTGCGGCTTAGCAGCAAGCGTGACGGCCTCAGGCAAATACCGCAATATCTTCAGTCAGCGGGAATTAGGCTGGTGATCGAGCCCGCGCTTCCGGGCATGACGATCGATGCCGCGGTGTTGCGAGATGGGGAACGGAGCATGGTGATTGGACTGACCCTCAGAAATCCTCGCGAAGTCAAATTTTGGCCGACTTTGCTTCGTGCAATCGCCCATGCCCGATTACATGTAAGCCTGGGAGATTGGGACACGATCTTTCATGAGAACGGAGCGCCCGCCTTTGAACCTTTCCAGGAAGATGCCGATGTATTTGCACGCGAAGCATTGGTGCCCAGCTCTGGCTGGGCAAAATGTGCTTCAAGGAGCAAGCCAACCGCAGCAACGATACTCGAGGACGCACACTTGCTTGGGGTTGGCATTGCCGTTGTGGTCGGGCGATGCAAATCGGAGCTCGGGTCTCGTTTTGTCCTGCGTGTCCCTTCGGCTAACAGAAACGTCGCCAAGGCCATGTCCGGTGAATAGGCTGTCGCCAGGAGGTCGCCTCGATACGGCCTCCCGGCTGACATTAAAAAGAAACGCCAAGGCTCCCGACTATGCCCGCTTTCGAGACGTTCCGCGTTCCTGCCAATATGTTCTTGTTGGTGTCGACATAGCTGACTCCGAGTGCCAGATTTCGCCAAGTATAGGTGGCACCAACGCTCCAGTCGGTATATTTCTGGCCGAAGGTCAGGTAGCTGCGCTCGAAGCTGCGGCCCAGATGCGCATTTACCGAAATTGGCGTTTGGGGAATGCCCGCTGAAAGATCGCCACTCACATAGAGGCTATCTTCTTTGGATATCCCGTCAAGAGACAGCGCTTGCTGCTTCGGCGCGTAGGTCACCCCAACTTTCCCCGTCACCGGCCCGAGCGTGTGCGAAAGCGAGGTGTAGACCTCGAAAAAATCGGAGAACTGGAATGTCGAATTGGGGTAATAATAGTATGTGACGCCGGCATCGAGCGTCGATTGCCCGACATTCGTCTTGAAACCCGCCACAAAGTCGAGTTCGGTGCTGTTATCGGCTATATAATCGTCGATCGATGAGCCCCAGACCGAGGCATATAAGCCGGATTTGTGGCTGAGCGTCGCCGTTCCCTGAATCGCGGGCCTTTTGTTCGATTGGGAAATACCGCGAAAACGATAATCAGAGATGACGGTCGCGCCCCCGGAGATTGTGATGTTCGATGGAGCTTCAGTGTCTTCGGCATGCGCTGCGGGAATTGCAATGGCTCCAGCTACGGCCACGGCAGCAAGGCAGATAATTTTCATGAACAAATTCCTTGAAAGTTAAAGAATTTGTTCCCCCTGCGATTCCAGAATCGATGCCCGTTTTCGGGTCTGAATTGATTATCATCCAATGCTGCCATGCGATGCTGCAATGCACAATAGGATTGGCAAGGCGTGCTCAGATTCTTCTGCCAGTGTTGCATGTTGGCAACAGGATTTTGCCGGGTAAAGGTTTTTGCCCTGACGAACCAAATTCGAGAGCCGGCAGAAGTCAAGTTTGTTCTACCTTAAGCGGAAGCTCAGATGGGGTGACATCCGTGCCGCATTTTGCACGGACGTCGGCCTCCATCACTGCGGTTGGGCAGTTACCTCTTCGAGCTCCGTAGGCTGACCCGAAAGCAACTTGTCACAGCCGCGCTTTTCGGGATTGGCCAAGCATTTTTCGCGCTTTCGCTCATTCCGGATTTCTGATCGGCGCTCCCACCAAGCGAGACGCATTTCCTTTTGCTGGGGGGTTTCTGAACGAAAACCAGGCGATCCCGGCTTTTGTGCCCAAGCGGGCGCTGCGCTGATCTGTGGCACCAGCAAAGCCAGCGCGCTTGCATAACATATATACTTCATTGTTCGAGCCTTCATAAGCTAGATTTGGACGCAGTTGCTTGGACAGCATTGCGCCGACTTTTGCGCGCGTTTCCGCGACGCAGGCATGATTGAGCTTATGAAACCGGGGTGGGCGGGTGAAGCGGGGGCGCGATGGCGATGCCTCTGAACATGGCGATGCGGATCGTTCCCCGATTGCTGTCGGAACGAGAATATATGGGAAACTGAATATCGGGCACGGAGAGCCCGACATTGGAAAAACAAGATGCGGCCGCTATGCAGCCCGCACGCATCTTGCCGCAAGGGATTGTCCCATTCTGGGTGCGAAAAAATCCCTGAGCGCAGTCCGATAAGGCAGCTGCGGAAAGCTCTTGAGACTGGATCTGTGGCACACAGGGACCACTGGCGTGCGCGAGGCTGGCCGCCCCTAATCCAAACACCATCAAAGTTGCGATGAGCAGTCTGACAAAGGTCTGCCACATGGTTCAAATATCTGCGGTCCGTCCTAAATTGTCAATCGGGAAGGCTCATCCAAACCCCTTGGCGCAAGCGCTTCGACGATGCGGCACGAGCGAACGGTTCCGGTCTCGCAGGCAGAGACCAACTGGAAGAGCTCTGTTCGAAGCCGCATCAGGTCTTCGATCTTCGCGTCGATTTCGGAAATTTTGCCCGAAGCCATACCATCTATGTCAGCGCATGGCTGGTCTGGATCGTCTGCAAGCCGCAGCAATTCGCGAACAGCGTCGAGACCGAAGCCTAAACTCCGCGATCGTCGGATGAAAGAGAGACGTGCGAGATGCTCGCCTCCATAAGCACGATAATTGGCCGCCGTACGTGCGGGCGGCGCGATCAGCCCGATCTTTTCATAATATCGCACAGTTTCGACATTGGTCGCGGTTGCGGTCGCTAGCTCTCCGATTTTCACTGCTGATCCTTCGGGGGTTGACCCTGTAGTTGCTTCAGGGTGTAGATAAGTGTCCGACTCGGAGTTTGTCGAGAAGGATTTCAGGATGGCTGACAGTTGCTGCGCGAGTAGGGCCGGCGGTGAGACTGCGCTCGATAGCCCTCGCTGGCGGCGTGTGCTGTGGGCAGCGCTGATCGTCAATGCGGCGATGTTTGTGGTCGAAATGGGTGCAGGCACAGCGGCCGACAGCCGTGCGCTGCAAGCCGATGCGCTCGATTTTCTGGGCGATGCTGCCAATTATGCCGTCAGCCTCGCAGTCGTTGGTGCGGCGCTGGCATGGCGCGCGCGGGCCGCGCTGATCAAATCGCTGTTCATGCTCGGCTTTGCCGGCTGGGTCTTTGGCAGCGCCGTCCTCGCGTTCGTGAGCGGCACGTCGCCCGATCCCGCTACGATGGGCGTGGTCGGCGCAGTGGCGCTTGCCGCCAATGTCGGTGTGGCGCTGCTGCTCTATCGCTACCGAACTGGCGATGCCAACATGCGCTCGGTCTGGATATGCTCGCGCAACGACGCCATCGGCAACATCGCGGTGATGCTGGCGGCGCTTGGTGTGCTTGGTACCGGCAGCGCGTGGCCCGACCTGATCGTCGCCTTGATCATGGCGGGGCTGGCGCTCACTGGCGGCTTGCAAGTGTTCCGGCAGGCGATTGGCGAATTGAGAACCACGCCCTCAGAAGCGAGGGAAGCATGACGGTAGGCCTTCAACATGTCACTTTGCTGGCTATGCTTGCCGTCATCGCGGCGACGTTATTTCGTGGGTTTTCGATCCAGCGTACGACCGGTGACCGGCCTTGGGCCTTCGCCTCGGCTCAGGGTTTGCAGCGGATCGCGGGAAGCACTTTCGCGCTTAGCGTTGTTGTGCTGTTCGCAGCAGCGGCGCTTGCCTCGGCAGGAAGCACCATCTTGACAAATTTGGCGGCTATCGTCGCGCCGATCGGCGCAGCAACCGTCATCGTCGCACAAGTGCAGATGGGGCGAGCATGGCGCGTTGGCGTCCGCGAGGGCGACGCGCCGCTGTTCGTTTCGCACGGTCTGTTCCGGTTCAGCCGCAATCCGATCTTTGTCGGCATGATGCTGGTTGGGCTTGGGGCGTCGTTGGTGTCTGGCACTTGGTGGAGCTGGCTCGCGCTGGCGGTTTTCGTCGGATCGTGTTTCGTGCAAGTGCGGATCGAAGAAGCGCATCTCGAAACCAGCTTTGGTGAGGCTTACCAAGCGTTTCAGGCAAAAGTACCCCGATGGCTCGGTATCGGAGTTCGCAAATGACCAATCCGGCAAAAGCCCGTAGCTTAGAATTGATAGGGACGGAGATGGCCGCATTTCACGCTGCGCGAGCTGACGACGATGTAGAGGCGGCGTGGCACGCGCTCGAACGTGCCCATATCGTTTCGCAGCCTTATCTCGGCCTGCATCTCGCAAATCACCGCGCAATGCTTGGATTCGCTGTCGAACAGCGTGACTGGCGCGAGGCGGCGGGACAAATCGTCCGGTTGGTGCTGGCCCCGCTCGGCTCGCTCACCGGCCGCATCCCCGTTGGCAACCCCGGACGTTCGAATGTAAGCGCATTTCAGGCAATGCCGGTACCGGACGACCTCCTTTCTCAAATAACCGAGCAGAGCCGGTGATTGCTGCATTGCGAAACCCGATAGTAAATGCTAGCGGCGTCCGCATGCGCACGCGATTGTTCACCATTTTGGTAGCATTTGCGGTTCTCTGGTGTGGTACTGGCGGACCGGCGTTGGCCTGTGTGTTCGAAAGTCCGTCGACTATAGTGATGGCCGTCGATGGCATCGATCAAATTGCTGCGATCGGTGAGGACGATAGCGAGCGGCGTAGCGATGCGCCGGGGCAGGCCGTTTCCCACCATCATTGCACGATGGCAGCCTGCGCTGCCGAACCCCCCTTTGAAGCTGCAAAGGCATTGGAAGATGCACCGGCCGTGCCTTCGCTTTCGGCTTCGCTGACATCTTTCGCGCAAGCGCCTCCCGTACAACCACCGGCTGCCTGACCTGAGTCCGACGCGCGGATGCCAAAGAGCATTCGCGCCTGTGTCACAGGTTCAGGAGTCCATTCATGCATATTTCGTTGCGCGCCGCGCTTATGGCGGGAGCGCTTTGTTTAAGCGGAGCTGCCGTTCGCGCGGAACCCATCACGCTTGTACAAGCACTATCACGAGGAACCGAGAGTTCGCCGCGCGTCACGCAGGCGAAGGCGCAGGCTGACGCGGCGGAAGCGCGTGCCCGGCAGGCAGGCGTAGCCCCCAACCCGGAGCTCAGTCTCGAAGTTGAGAATTTTGCCGGAAGCGGTGCGTTCCAGGGGCTGCGCAGCACCGAGACGACGCTTGCGCTCAGCCAGCGACTGGAACTGGGCGGCAAGCGCAGCGCGCGGGTGGACGTCGCGCGCGCCGAGCGCGATTTTGCGTTCCTGTCTTACAAGGCGGCGCTGGCCGATCTCGATCGCGACATTCGTCTGGCCCATGCCGAGCTTCGTGCCGACGAAGACCGGGCAGTGCTCGCGCGCGACAATACAGCCGCCGCCGAAGAGCTTTCCAGGACCGCCAAAGTTCTGGTCGATGCAGGACGCGACCCACCGTTGCGGCAGCTTCGCGCAGAAGCCGGCCTGGCGGAAGCGAAAGCGGAGCAAGCCCGCACTTTCGGCGAATTGCTGAGTTCGCGGCGCCTTCTGGCTTCGCTCATCGGCAGCGACGATCCCGAACTGTCGGCCACTTTCGCAGACGAAGCGGCCCCTCCCAATGTGGTGCCCGAGGGCCCTACTCTGAATGAGCAACTCGCAATTGCGCAAAAGAGCGCGGCGCTCGCCCGGGTGCGGCTGGCGCGGGCGAACGCGGTACCCGATGTCACCGCAAGCGGCGGTGTCCGCCGATTTGCAGAAGGCCGGGAGACAGCGCTTGTGGCTGGCATCTCGATCGCGCTGCCATTCCGAGACCGAAATCGCGGCAATATCGAAGCGGCGCAATCCGAAAGCATAGCAGCGGAATCCGCAGCCAGGCTTGCCCGGATAGAAGCAGATAGGGCCCGCTACGACGCCCGCATGCTGCTCGGTGCTGCTGAGATGCGTTACGAAGCGCTTGCCGGTCCGGGCATCAGCCAGGCCCAAGAAGCGCTGCGTCTTGCCCGGATCGGGTACAACGCAGGCAAATTCTCGCTGCTCGAACTGCTCGATGCGCAAAATGCGCTGACTGCGGCCAAACTCAATCTCATCCAGGCCCGGCTCGACCGTGCCGAAGCATTGGCAGCGCTTATCCGCGCCAATGCGCTGTGAAGGACAATCCCATGGAAATCGAAAACAATAGAAACAAACTTATTGCAGGCGTGGCCGTCGCCGCGCTCGTGCTTGGCGGCGGAGGCATAATGCTCGGCCGGACAATGTTCGCCCCTGAAGCGACGACCGCCGCTGCGGCCCCGGCTGCGGAAGGTGAAGAAGAAGGCCATGTCGAAGGGCTGGTCGAAATGAACGACGCCCGCGCCAAGGCGGCGGGCATTGTCACCGAAGCGATACAGGCAGGCGGGCTTGGCGCTGAAATCATCGCCCAGGGCGCCGTTGCCCCATCGCCCGAGGGCGAGGCAGTCCTTACCGCGCGCGCCGATGGCGCGTTGACCCGTATCGTCAAGCGTCTTGGCGACAGCGTGAATGCCGGCGAGACCATCGCTTATCTCGAAAGCCGCGATGCGGGCACAATCGCTGCAGAGCGCAGTACTGCGTCCGCGCGCGCGATCGCCGCCCGCTCGGCCTATGCCCGCGAAAAGAAGCTGTTCGAGGCGCGCGTTACTGCGCGGCAGGATCTCGAGGCGGCACAGGCGGTGCTCGCCGAAGCCGAAGCCGAAGCCCGACGCACGCAATCGGCGGCGGGCGCTGCCAAGATTACCGGCGACGGCCGGTTTCTGGCTGTCACCAGCCTGATATCGGGGAAAATCACCAAGGCGGATGCAACGCTCGGAAGCTATGTGACGGCAGGCACCGAACTGTTCCGCGTCGCAGACCCGCGCAAGATCCAGATCAACGCGTCGGTCCTGCCAGCCGATGCGCGGCGAATCCAGCCTGGCGACAAGGCAGTGATCGAGTTGCTTGGTGGCGACACGGTCACCGCCACAGTGCGGGCCTCGACCCCCAGCCTCGACCCCGAAAGCAGGGTGGCGACGGTCGTGCTGACGCCCGAAGGCTACGGCCAGCTAACGCCGGGGCAGGGGCTGAGGGTCCGTATCACGCCGCGAAATTCGGCGCCGAGCAGCAGCATCGGCGTGCCCGAGGAAGCCGTCCAGTCGGTCGAGGGACGAGACGTTGTTTTCGTCAAGACCGCCAAGGGTTTTCAGGCCACCAATGTGACCACCGGACAGCGCAGTGCCGGACGGATCGAAATCGTCGAAGGATTGAAGTCCGGGTCCGTGATCGCGACCAAGGGCGCGTTCCTCCTCAAAGCCGAAATCGGCAAGGGCGAGGCGGAGCATTGAGATGATTGAAAAGCTTTTAGATAGCGCCATCCGCTTCCGCTGGGGCGTGGTTATCCTCACCCTTATCATTTCGGCTTATGGTCTCACGCAACTGCTAAAGCTGCCGATTGATGCCGTTCCGGATATCACCAACAAACAGGTCCAAATCAACACTGTCGAACCTAATCTTGGGCCGCTCGACATCGAACGTCTGGTTACCTTTCCCATAGAAACCGCGATGGCAGGTATTCCCGGCCTTGAAAGCTCGCGCTCGATCTCGCGCAACGGCTTCAGCCAGGTCACTGTCGTATTCGAAGACCACACCGACCTGTATTTTGCCCGCCAGCAAGTCGCCGAACGGCTTAACCAGGCCAAAGGTACTCTGCCTGCAGGCGCCGAGCCGCAAATGGGGCCGGTCTCGACCGGCCTTGGCGAAGTGCTGATGTATACGGTGGACTTCGAGAAACCCGGCACCAAAGCTGCGCCAAAGGTGGCCGGCAAGCCCGGGCCGCAGCCAGATGGGTCGTTCATGACGCCTACCGGCGAAATCCTGAGCGATGAAGTCGCGAAATTGGGCTATTTGCGCACGGTCCAGGACTGGGTGATCCGTCCGCAGTTGAAGACCGTTCCAGGCATAGCGGGTATCGATAGCATCGGCGGCTATGAAAAGCAGTTCGTCGTTCAGCCCGATGCCGCGAAAATGGCCAGCTATGGCATATCCTTTTCCGAACTGGCCGAGGCTCTCGAAAAGGCCAATATTTCGGTCGGAGCGAACTTTGTCGAGCGGGGTGGCGAGGCATTTCTCGTTCGTGCTGACGGACGCATCCGCACGATCGATGAAATAGGGCGCGCGACGGTCGCCAGCCGTGGCGGTGTCGCGGTCGCTGTTCGCGATGTTGCGAATGTCCAGATCGGTGGCGAACTGCGCACCGGTTCGGCGTCATCCAACGGCCACGAAATCGTCATCGGCACCGCTTTGATGCTCGCCGGCGGCAACAGCCGCATTGTCGCGTCCGACGTTGCCGAGCGGCTGACCGAGGTCGAAAAATCGCTTCCGCCCGGCGTCAAGGTCCAGACCGTGCTCGATCGCTCCGAACTGGTCGATGCCACCATTGGCACGGTCGAGGCAAACCTTCTCGAAGGTGCCATTCTCGTGGCGGCGGTTTTGTTCTGGCTGCTCGGCAACATTCGCGCAGCGATCATTGCAACACTCGTCATTCCCATTTCCTTCCTGATCATGGGAACAGGGATGAACCTCACCGGGACGTCGGGCAACTTGATGAGCCTTGGCGCGCTGGATTTCGGGCTGATCGTCGACGGCTCGATCATTATCATCGAGAACTGTCTGAGGCGATTGGCCGAACGACAGCATCATGAGGGGAGAGTGCTGACCCTCAACGAACGATTGCACGAGGTATTCGAAGCCTCGCGCGAGATGGTGAAACCGACGCTTTACGGCCAGGCGATCATCTTCCTCGTTTTCGTGCCGTTGCTGACCTTCACCGGTGTCGAGGGCAAAACCTTCTCGCCGATGGCGATCACCGTGATGCTGGCGCTTGCTGGCGCTTTCATCGCCTCGCTGACCTTCGTGCCAGCAATGGTCGCGCTGCTCATCCGCGGCGAGGTTGCCGAGAAGGAAGTGAAAGCGATTGCATGGACAAAGGAGCGCTACGAGCCCGTGCTCAAGCGCGTCATTGCCCGCCCCTGGCCGTGGATCGGCGCGGGCGGCGGCACCTTTGCTGCCGCGATCCTCGTCTTCACGATGCTGGGCAGCGAGTTTATCCCCGTGCTTGGCGAGGGCAATCTCGCCATGCAGGCGCTGCGCATTCCCTCGACGTCGCTCAACACGTCGCAGGCGATGCAGATGAAAGTCGAACAGGCGGTGGCTTCGCTTCCCGAGGTCAGGCTGATCTACTCGAAGACAGGTACGGCAGAGGTCGCAAGCGATCCGATGCCGCCGAACGCCTCCGACACTTTCATCATCCTCAAGCCGCGCGACGAGTGGCCCGATGGCGTCGAAACCAAGGACGATGTGATCGAGCGTGTCGAGGCCAAGCTGAAACCGCTTGTCGGCAACGCTTTCGAGATTAGCCAGCCCATCCAGTTGCGCTTCAACGAGCTCATTGCTGGCGTTCGCGGCGATATCGCGATCAAGCTTTATGGTGATAATCTCGATGAAATGGGCCGGGTCGCGCAGCAGGTGGCCGGGGTTTTGAACACCGTCCCCGGTGCCGCCGACGTCAAGGTCGAGCAGACAGCCGGTTTCCCGGTGCTCGACGTCAAGTTCGACCGCGATGCCATCGCCCGTTACGGACTCACGCTTCAGGACGTCAGCGACACCGTCGCGGCCGCGCTTGGTGGGCGGGAAGCCGGGATCGTGTTTGAGGGAGACCGCCGTTACGATATTGTCGTCCGGCTCGACCGGGCGACACGCGACGATCTCGACGCTGTGGGAGCGCTTCCCGTGCTCCTGCCCGGAGAGGGCGGCGCGCGAGCATCGGTTCCGTTGCGCGAGCTGGCACAGTTCGGCTTTTCCGAAGGTCTGAATCAGGTTAGCCGCGAAAACGGCAAGCGCCGGGTCGTGGTGCAGGCCAATGTGCGCGGGAACGATCTCGGCTCCTTTGTCGCCGAAGCACAGCAGAAGGTTGCGAACCAGGTGAAACTGCCCATCGGGAGTTTCATTGAATGGGGCGGCCAGTTCGAAAATCTGCAGGCGGCTTCAGCCCGGCTTTCCGTGGTGATCCCGATCATCTTTGCGGCGATTTTCGGCATCCTGTTTCTGGCATTGGGCGGCGTCCGGCAGGCTATTGCGGTGTATTCCGCGATTCCACTGGCACTGGCGGGCGGGGTCTTCTCACTGTTGCTGACGGGGCTGCCTTTCTCGGTCTCTGCAGCGGTCGGCTTCATCGTGTTGTCGGGCGTCACGGTGTTGAACGGTCTTGTGGTGATGACCAGCATCAACCAGCGGATCGACGAAGGTAAGCCTATCGATGAGGCGATTGCCGAGGGCACGATGGAACGTGTCCGCGCGGTGCTGATGACTGGTATCGTTCCTGCCATCGGCTTTGTGCCGATGGCGCTTGCGACAGGCACAGGGGCCGAAGTGCAAAAGCCGCTCGCCATCGTTGTCATCGGCGGCCTGATCACATCGACATTGCTGACGCTCTTCGTGCTGCCAGCGATCAGTCATTTGCTGCTTCGCGGGCGGCACAAAGTCCATGTGCCGGGCGACTACACCGACGTTAGCCCGCTTGGCGAAGAGCTGCCTGCAAAATGACGAGGAGAGCAAAGATGATTAAGCTTGGATTTGTGTTTGCCGGGGCGCTCGCCGCCCCGGCACCAGCGCAGACATTTGGGCCGCCATACATGCCGGGCGTCTGGAGCATTGGGGAGATGCCCAACTGCGAAACCGGGCCTGCATGGGTGTTCATGGCGGATGGCTATTACGCCGAGGTGCAACTTCCCGATCGCGGGCCTTCGGCCACTGGCCTGTGGAAGGACGAAGGTAAGGCCATCGCCTATACCCATAGTCACATGCCCTTCAAGGATATGATGGCACCGAACGAGCTTAAACGCCTGACGGTCGACGAGCGTACGGCCGATAAGCTCGTCACCCGCAACTACCGCGGCGTTTCCCGTATTTTTCATCGTTGCCCTGACGGCGCGTTGAAGGCCAACGCGGCACAAGCCGAGCATTGAAGTGACGACGGCTGCCGACAACGCGCTGAGTACGTCCGAGGGACGCGGAACGCTCTTAGAAAGCGATGGCCTGCAGACATTCGCGTTGGCTTGTCTATGCGCGGGCATTGCCTACGGCGCTGCTTGGCTATTTCCTGAAAAAGCACAGATTGCCTACGGCCTCGGGGCCGGAATCGCGGTCATTCCATTTGCACTTGCCGCAGTTCGCAAGGCGGGGCGCGGACAGCCTTTCAGCATAGAAACGCTGGTCACCATCGCCGTGTTGGGTGCCTTGCCCATCGGTGCAGGGGCGGAGGCGGTCGTCGTGGTCGCACTCTTTTCGCTCGGCGAATTGCTTGAAGGTTTTGCAGCGGCCAGAGCCAGTTCCGGCCTGCGAGCCTTGGCTGAGCTTCTACCCTCGGAAGCGGTGATCGAGGAGCAAGGGAGCCGCCGGACAATTGCGGTAAGCGAGCTACGCGTGGGCATGATCCTGCTGGTATCGGCAGGCGACCGGCTCGCCGCCGATGGCCGGATTGTTGCAGGGCAGTCCGACCTCGATGAGGCGGCTATTACCGGTGAATCCCGACCGGTTTCCAAGTCGCCAGGCGCCGAGGTCTTCGCAGGCAGCATCAATGGCGATGGCAGCATCAAGGTCGAGGTTACCAAGGATACCGCCAATAGCGTCGTTGCGCGGATCGGCGATCTGGTTGCCGAAGCGCAGGCGACGACGGCCCCGACCGCCCGCTTTATCGACAGCTTCAGCAGCTGGTATACACCCGCTGCCATCGTTCTGGCGGCCTTGATTGCGCTTGTGCCGCCTTTGGCTTTCGGTGCTGACTGGCAGATCTGGATTTACCGTGCGCTGACGGTACTGCTCATTGCATGTCCGTGCGCACTGGTGCTGTCCACGCCTGCAGCAATCGCGACCGGGATAGCCACAGCGGCGCGTTACGGCATTCTCGTGAAAAGCGGCGCGGCGCTCGAAATGCTGGCCAAGATCGGTATCGCGGCGTTCGACAAGACAGGTACGCTCACCCTCGGGCGCCCTATCGTGACTGATATCGACGGTGACGCGAACGAAGTGCTGAGGGTCGCGGCTTCTGTCGAAAACGGACTTTCACATCCGGTGGCGCGCGCGATCGTTGTCGAAGCCACGCGCCGCAACATTGGCCTTACACACGCCGAAAATGTGCGAATCCGGCAAGGCGAAGGCGTCGAGGGGACGGTCGAAGGCCGGTTGGTTGCCATCCTCAGCCCGAGGGCGGCAACAGGTTTGGACAAAGCGATGGCGGCGCGCGTCGATTCCTGCGAACGCCAGGGCAAGACGGTGGCTGTCGTCCTCGTCGATGGCCGCATCCTGGGGTTCATCGCCAGCCGCGATGAAGCCCGCGAAGACGCTAGGCACGCAGTAGCCGCGTTGTCCTCGCTCGGCGTCTGGTCGCTGATGCTGAGCGGAGATAACCAGCGCACCGCTACCGCTATTGCGTCGGCGCTCGGTATGAAGGCTGAAGGCGAGTTGATGCCGTCGGACAAACTGGCACGGATTGATGCGCTGAAAGCGGAAAGCCCGGTGCTGATGGTGGGTGATGGCGTCAACGACGCTCCCGCCCTTGCCAAGGCTTCCATCGGCCTTGCAATGGGCGGCGGCACAGATGTCGCGATCGAAACCGCCGACATCGGCCTCCTGCGCGATCGTCTCACAGGTGTGCCTGACGCGATCAGGCTCGCGCGGGCAACAAAACGCACGATCATAGTCAACATCTTGATCGCGGTCGGCCTCAAGCTCGTCTTTCTCGTCCTCGCCGTCCTTGGCCTGACCAATCTGTGGACCGCCATCATTGCCGATACCGGCGCGACCATCCTCGTGACGATCAACGCTCTGCTTCAATACTGGACGTTCAAACCGATGGCATCCGAAACAATAGGAAAGGAAGCCTGATATGGGCGCAGGTCACAGCCACGGCGACGAGGGACATGGCACGCCGGGCCATAACCATGCCGCTGGCGCGAACACGCGCAACCTTGCCATCGCGCTTGCGCTTACCGGAACATTCCTGATCGCCGAACTTGTCGGGGCGTGGTGGTTCAACAGTCTCGCGCTGCTCTCCGACGCCGCTCATATGTTCACCGACGCGGCGGCGCTTGCGATTGCACTTGTAGCTGTTCGCATCGGACAACGCTCAGCTGATACGCAACGCACCTATGGCTACCGGCGTTTCGAAATCCTTGCAGCCGCGTTCAATGCGGTGTTGCTGTTTGTGGTCGCGGGATATGTCTTGTGGGAAGGCATAGCCCGCTTCTTCGATCCGCAGGCGGTCGAGTCTCTCGGGATGCTTGCAGTCGCCACCGTCGGGCTTGTTGTAAACATCATCGCCATGCGGGTTCTTGCGGCAGGAAAAGACGCAAGTCTCAACGTGAAGGGGGCCTATCTCGAGGTATGGGCCGACATGCTGGGTTCGCTCGGTGTGATCGGCGCAGCCATAGCCATTTACCTTACAGGCTATTCCTGGATCGACCCGCTCGTTGCTATCGCCATCGGACTGTGGGTCTTGCCGAGGACGTGGATATTGCTGCGGGACACCACGCACATCCTGCTCCAGGGTGTGCCGCGCGGGTTCGATCTCGACGCCGTTCGAAGCGCGATGATGAACGTATCAGGCGTCGCCGGCGTCCATGACCTGCATCTGTGGTCGGTCGCCGGCGACGATGCCAGCCTGACCGCGCACGTCTTGCTACAGCCGGGTGCCCCCGGCGAGGAAACACGCGTGGAGGTGGCAAAGCTACTCCAAGAGCAGTTCAATATCCATCACGCCACACTTCAGACCGAGACCGAGCCATGTGCTGACGCTGAGGCACTTCATGCCTGACCGTGCGCCCGTTCAAACTGTTCACAATCTAACCGCGTTAGCGCGCGCGATGGATTGCCAGGCATGCGGGACAGGCGATGTTTCTAGTGGTGATTGCGCCGGTGGTGTCGGCGCGCCGCCTTCCGCGCATGCCGGTCATAATTATAAGCATATCCATCATAGTATCGGTCGCGCCGGGGCGCGTAATAGCCGTAATAGCTGCTGCCGTGGCGACGATCGGCATATCGATCATGGCCATAACCTTGATCCCGATAATGGCCTCGATTGTCCTCATAGTGCCGGTCTCGATACTCGCTATGCCGGTCGTCATGACGATCCCGCGCCATTGCGGGTTGCGCGGCGACGGCGGTCAGCACGACAGCCAGGCTCAGTATTAGCTTTTTCATTTCGCTCTCCTCGACTCGCGCCTCCTCGTCGGAAGCTACGCCATCTCATTGCAGAGGCACGGCTGAACGGAAGCCGAACGTCAATCAAACCAATATTATTGGACAGGCGCAATCTACTCCTTCGGTCCCCGTGTGACGTCCGGCTCGAGACTTCCGTTCCAGAAGAAGTCCTGGTTCGCAACGGAAAGGACCGCGCCGTGGGCGCAGGCCACCCCTGCCGCGCCCACGGCGAAACCACAGCCGTGATCCAGGGAATTCAGAAAGAATCGGGACCCACTGTCGGTCGAATTTGAAGGAGAGCGAAATGACTCAGCCATCACCAGAATCCGCAACAGGAATGTTGTGCCCGACTTGTCGGGTCCAGCTTGTCATGTCCGAACGGCAAGGTGTGGAGATAGACTATTGCCCGCAATGCCGCGGGGTCTGGCTCGACCGGGGCGAGCTCGACAAGATTATCGAACGTAGCGACGCAACAGCTGTCGAAGCCAAATCAGCAGCAAGTCCTGCTGATTATGGGCGTGTCCATTATGATGAGGGGCATCGGAAACGGGGTCATCACGGCCGCCGCAAGAGTTTTCTCGCTGAGCTGTTCGACTAATGGCCCGCATTTCTGCGCCTCGCCTTCAACCCTGTGAGATACTGCCATGAGACTGCCCGTTAAAGCTTCGCTTGCCTTAGCCGCGCTCGTCCTGCCCGGCACAGCGTGGGCGGATACCTTGCAGGAGGCGCTGGCTCTTGCGTACCAAACCAATCCGAGCCTGACAGGAGCACGGTCGACGCTTCGAGCCACCGATGAAGGAGTGCCGATTGCCCTGGCGGCGGGACGGCCTGCGATCAGCGCCACAGCTGACTATCAGGAATTTCTTGTCCGGTCGGCCAACAGCTTCGCCGCTCCGTTGAGAGCGGCCAATGCCGGCGCCAACGTCTCGCTGCCGATCTTTCAAGGGGGACGGGTCCGGAATTCTGTCAAAGCAGCCGAAGCCCGCGTGCTTGCTGGCAGAGCGGTGCTGCGCTCTGCCGAAGCCGACGTGTTTACAGCCATTGTCTCGGTCTACATGGATGTCTTGCGCGATACGGCCGTCTTCGAGCTGAACCGTCAAAATGTTGCCGTTCTTGCGACCAATCTTGAGGCCTCACGCGACCGGTTCGAGGTCGGCGATCTGACCAGGACCGATGTCGCCCAGTCACAGGCGCGGCTCCTGCTGGCCAAGGGCCAGTTGGAACTCGCGCGGTCACAACTTGACGCCAGTCTCGAAAACTATCTCCGTTTTGTTGGAATTCCGGCGAAGGATCTCGAGCAGCCGCCAGAACTCCAGACATTGCCGCTTACGGCGGACGATGCCCTTGAAATCGCACTCGATGGCAATCCTCAGCTGGAAGCCGCAAAAGCGGAAGTCGCCGCTGCCCGTTTCGACATCAAGGTTGCCGGGGCATCGCGGCTGCCCAGGCTTTCGGCAGTCGCTTCAGGAACATATAACAATTATCTTGGCACCCTTGGAAACACGGTGCCTGGACGGATTTTCCAGCAGGAGCAGACTGCGGCAACGGTTGGGCTATCGGCGAGCATTCCCCTCTATCAGGGCGGACTTCCGGCTGCGCAAATCCGGCGGACCCAGGCAGTGCTCGGGTCGACGCTCGAGCAGGAAGTCTTCGTCGAGCGGCGCATCGTTGCCGATACCCGCGCGGCTTTCTCAAGATACCGTGCCACCCAGACCGTAATCGAATCCTCCCGCGCAGCGGTCTCGGCAAACGAGTTGGCGTTGGAGGGCGTGCGCGCCGAAAATTCCGTTGGCAACCGCAATGTGCTCGATGTTCTGAACGCCGAGCAGGAATTGCTCAACAGCAAGGTTCAGCTCGTGACGGCACAACGCGATGCCTATGTCGCGGGCTTTGCGCTGCTTGCCTCGATGGGCAGGGCCGAAGCGAAATATCTCAACCTTTTTGGCGGCGTGCTCTTTGACCCCCAACAACGAAAGAACGGGGCAGGCGCAGCGGGTCTTGAGATAAGACAAGCGGGGGCAAATCAGAAGGAGATGGACGATGGACAGGATCATTAAACGGACAATATTGATCTCGATGGCGGCCGTTTCGCTGGGCGGTTGTGCCGCTTACACCGATGCTCGGCCGAAGCTGGCTTATTTTATCGTGCCCTGTAACACGCCAGGCGCCTTTGCTGCGCAACCCGTAAATACGGCCGATGAAAATACATCTGCGGCTCCCACCAATATTCTCCCCGACGCGACGAAAGCGGCGGATGAGCCCACGAACGAAGCGACCACCTGTCTGATCGCCGCTGCAAAAGCCAGACCGTATTATCCGGCTTATAGCGGCTACGGCTACGCGCCCTATTATCCTTATCCGCGTCATTACGGCGGAATCGGCGTGGTGCTGCACGGCGGTGGGCATCGCAGCGGCCATCATGGCGGCCACCGCCGCCATTGAAGACGTCACCGGAAACCTGTCATGAAGATAAGCGCAGAAATACTCATTCCAGCCAGCCTGAGCAGGGTGTGGGGCGCGCTGATAGATTTTCCGCGCTACCGCAGCTGGCACCCGATCGTGGAAATCGAGGGGCCAGCCCAGGAAGGCGCTGAGGTCGAATATTACTATCGCAGCAACTCGGAAGCGCCCCGCGGCATGAGCATGAGCGCGAGGATAAAAAAGCTCGAACCTGCCCGGGAAATGGTCTTGGAATTCGGGGTACGCGGCTTCGCCATCATCGAGGAGCGCTATCTTCTGGTGAGGGAAGGGACGCAGGTGCGCGTCACGCATTCGGCATATCTCAAAGGCTTGCTACCCCTTATTGGTGGGCGCCTGTTTCGAAAGCGGCTCGTCGAAAAATTCCAGCTGCCGATCGACAGGCTGGCGAGCCATTTGGCGTCGAAAAAGCAAGCGCCTGGGTCTGGACGCAAGTCATGAGGCGCGAGTTGCATCACCGCCACCCTCACGCTTGGGTGGCATTGTTTGCCGCCTGGACGGTTGCGCTGGTGGCCAGTCTGGGTGCCCTTTTCATCGGTGAGGTCATGGGTCAGCCGCCGTGCGAATTGTGCTGGTTCCAGCGGGTCTTTATGTTTCCGCTGGCGATCATGCTCGGCATTGCGGCCTTCAGGTCAGATCGCGGTGTGGTCCCCTATGGCCTCACGCTCGCCGGAGCGGGATGGGTCGTTTCGTTCTACCACTTTTTGCTCTATTTCGGCCTTGTTTCGGAGAAGATCCGACCATGCGGTTCGGGGCCTTCCTGCTCGGACGAGGCGATGACGCTTTTTGGCAGCGTCCCTATTCCGCTTCTGTCGCTGTCTGCCTTCACCGCCATTCTATTTTTCCTCATCCTTTTATTTCGGAGAACATGATCATGAACAGACGTTTTGGAGTTATATTGACGGGCCTGCTCGCCATCGGTGCATTCACCGCCGGGGCGGCCATCTACGGAAACACATTTGCTAAGGAGCCCGCCGCCAAGGCAGCAACGGTGCCGGCGGATGCATTTGTTCGCCCGCACTCGCCGATCATCGGACCCAAGGCGGCACCGGTGACGATTGTCGAATTCTTCGATCCGTCCTGTGAGGCCTGCCGTGCCTTCTATCCGGGCGTCAAACAGATACTCGCCGCCTATCCCAAGGATGTCCGCCTTGTCCTTCGCTACCTGCCGCTCCATCAGGGTTCTGCCGAAGCGATCGGCATGTTGGAGTCCGCTCGGGCTCAGGGTGTTCTGGAGCCGGTGATGGCGGCGCTCCTCGACGCGCAGCCTGCGTGGCATGATGGGAACATGGCCGGCGCGTGGGCGGCCGCCGAGGCAGCCGGACTCGATGTTGAAAAGGCCAAGGCCATGCCGACGTCCGGGGCGAGAGCGCTCATGGAAGCCGATATTGCCGATGCGAACAAGCTCGGGGTCAAAGGAACACCAACCTTCTTCGTAAACGGCAAGCCCCTAGCGCAATTTGGTCCCGAAGAACTTTACACGCAGGTTCGCGCAGAAGTCGAAGCTCGACGCGGCACCGGGCGGAACTGAGGCGGGTCCAACTCGCGAGTGCACCGTCACGCGTCGCATCACATTGGCAAAAGGTCAAGGAAGCGTGAGCTGTTGAAAAAGGAAGAGGAGGGTTGGATGTCAGGTCATACTGTCAAGCTTGCTTGCTCGGGCGGCATTGCACTTGCGTTTCTCGGGGGATGCGCCGGGACTTCGCGGGTGGCCCAATCCACTTATGCTCGTGTGCCTTGCGACACGCCTGGCGTATTACCGACCGAGGCGCTGAAAAAGGCAGCCGCGTTAGCATCTGCGATGTCGGCACAATTCGACCAAAGAGCCGGAGACCAAAGCGTCTCGCCTGATTGCGTTGTCGCCGTTTCGAACCCTAGCTATCCGCCAGCCTACGCCGTGGGACGTTTCTCGTTTAAGCGCGGCTTTGGCTTCGGGCACTTTGACGGGAATCATCGAGGACATGAGCGCGAGGTCCACGAAACTGGCGATGATTGATGCTAAACCTTAAGGCTCTGTCGCAAGCGTACAGCTTGCCACCCCTCAGACTATATCTGAATGATGCGAGCGGAGAGGACGCGCGTCATCCGTACCATCAGCTTACATATTGTCGAGTGCGCGAAAGCGCGTCCGCGCGCGACAACTGTTGTTCAGGAGTCCTTTTTCATGAAAATCAAACTGCGCGGCTCGTCGCCGCTGACCGGGCTCCTCAATGCCGAGACAACGACGGTGCAGGTCAACACCCCGGCGGCGCGGGTCTCCGAAAAAGAGCCGTCGGCAACGGGGATGTGGCGCGAGGAGGGCGATGTAATTGCCTACACGCACAGCCATATGCCCTTTCCGGACAAGCTCGCCAGTAACGAGATGAAGCGATTGCCGGTCGTCAGCCGAACACCCGAGCGAATTGATATGCGCAATCATCTTAGGGTTGCGCGCGTGTTTCATCGCTGCCCAGCAGGAAGCCTAAATGCGCCTGCCAACCAAAACCAACATTGATGGGTCCTTCCCCACCGCCCCGCACAGCAAAAATTGCACCAATGCTTGCATTGCTCGCCATCGCCGGCTGTTCCGGCAATCAATCGGCGCCTGCGCCGACTGAGCAGGAACTGCACTCGCGAGATTGGGCATTTGGCGGCGTGAAAGGCCGGCACCTCTTTCGCTGCAACGACGGGAATAATCTTATCGTTGACTATAAAGATCAGGGCCTGACGCTGGAAATTCGTCGAGCCGAGAGCGATCAGCCTTTGATGCTCACAGCACCGTCACAGGGACTGCAATATCAGGGTGAGGCAGGGACGGCCTCGATGGTAGCTGAAGGCATCGAGTTTCAGCCTATCGAAGGTGCCGAGCTTCTCTGCAAGCGTCGAACCAAATGAAGGAAATAATAATTAAACATTTCTGGTCAGATTACCGGCACTTGGGAGCATTTCGTAAGGCGCGGCTCGCGACCCCGCTCCGTTCTTCAGCCAGAAGCGTGGCAGGGCCGCGCATTTCAATCAGGCTCGACAATGTAACGGAGTGCTCGAGAGATAGCGCGACTCGCAGGAGCAAAGTCTGATGCTGATGCGGGCAATCGGTGCGAGTGCCGCCCTTTATTGGGGCTCTCCTATCTTTTTAGCGCGTCCGAAAACTCGACTTGGAATTTAGTTTCGATCGTCGAGATTCGCATCAGCGGCCCTCTTATCCAGTGGTCTTGGCTCGTTTTTGGCATGGGACCGCAGTAGCGTGGTTGATGCAGAATGTTGCGCGGCTTTAGTCATGTGATATGTAAAACGTGCTTCGAAAGACATCAATGTAGCACAAGGTAAAGGGAGAGGACCATGTCAGGTAAAACAGTAAGGCTGACGGGTCTCGGTCTGGGCACCGCTGTGCTCCTTAGCGGATGCGCCACGATGCGCGATGCTAGAATCTTACCGCAATGCTAACACCTCCACCCTTGTGTTCGACCCAAGGGGATAACGTTGCTTGATCCCCAGAGACAAAAGTGTCGGTAATCAGAAAGCCAGCGGCAGTTCCGAGAGCGGCTCCAGCAGCCACGTCCGTCCAATAGTGTTTCTTTCCTTCGACACGAGCAATGCCAACAAACCCGGCGACAAAAAAGGCTGGGATTCCAATTTTCTGTCCTTGTCGGTCGTAGAGTGTCGCAGCCGCCGCAAATGCGCGCGACGCATGGCCCGACGGAAAGCTCTTTCGATCGGACCCGTCAGGTCTCAATTTAGGGATAGCCTCCTTCATTCCTTCGGTGATCAACGTAGTGGCGGCAATGCTTCCGGCCGCCTGAAAAGCACCGTTTTGGTCACCCTTCAGCGCTGGCAATCCAACAGAGAATGCCATTAGGGAATATACGGCTACGTCGCTTGCCGTCTGCCAGTCTTTAGGTTTTGCGTGCGAAGGCCCTGCCAACGAAACAACGGCAACTGCCGCCAACAATCGTGACTTCATGGCTCACCCTCCAGAACCTGCTTATCGCCACTCTATTCAGTGGAGCACTTCTAACATGCCGGTCCGGTTTCGCCTATTCTGGACTCTCGCCTATCGGATCGCAACTGACCAATAATCGGCACTAACCGCGGGTGCGAGAGGGCGGTGTCTTGGCCCTTAAAAACGCAGTGAAGCGCCAATCTGCAAGAGACGCGGGCTTCCCGGCAGGATGCCGCGGATCAGATCGACGATGTATGTTTTGTCTGCAACATTCTTGACGGTGCCGAACAGGGTTAGATTTCGACCGACATCCCAGTTCAAAGCGAGGTTCCAGATGCCGTAGGCGGGGATCCGGCCGCGCTGGCCGTTTGCCGATATCGCCACCGTGTTCACGTTGTCGCCAAATTGCGATGCGACATAGACATATTCTGCTTCGGCGCGAACAGGTCCTGCAACAACCCCCAGCATGGCGGTGACCGTATGTTCAGGCGCATAAGGCAAGCGCCGGCCGCGCACATTGACTTCGCCGGCATCGCACGGGGCGACGGCGGCTGAGCCTGCCAGAAGCTCGCAACGGTCGGCCGCGAATTTGGCATCGGCAAGCCATGTCCAGGCGACGCGCCCGATCAGCGCCCAATCTTTGGTCAGGCCCGCCGTTCGGGTATCGCCAGTCGCCAGCAATTCGAGACCCTGATGCAGGCTCTTGCCGGCATTCACCGCGCCTGCAGGGTTGCCCGCAGCAATGCTGCCGGGGATGACCTGGTTCGAGAAGTCTAACCGGAACAAGGTGGTTTCGATACCGAGTCCGGGCGTGGGCTGGGCGCGAAAGCCCAATTCATAATTCCAGCTCTTCTCTGCATCGAGGTCGAGCGTTCCACCAGCAGCGGTGACGATGTCGGCCACGCCCGGTGGCGAGAAGCCCCGGTGCACGCCACCAAACACCGTTATCCGGTCAGACGGCCGCCATGTCAGGCCGATACCCGGAATAACTTCGGTGACCGAGGTCCTTCCTTCAATCGCTGTAAGGCGCTCGTTACGAAGGTAGTTTATGTTCTCGACTCTGATTCCCGGCGTGATCGAGAGCGTTCCCATATCCACTCGCGCTTGCACGAAAGCCGAATAGGCGTTGATCTCCCGGAAACTCGATTCCTTTACGCCGCCATTTGGTCCTGTCCCCGCTGTTCGCCCGGTCGGCGTATCCGCATTGACCTGACGGCGATCCTGCGTTTCGCGCTGGATTCGCAGACCGGCGTCGATCTGGCCCCAGCTTGGCGTCCAGGCGAGACGCGGCTCGAGCCCGTAGACATTATAGGTCCTGAGCCGTCCCTCTGTGCCGCATCCGGTCGACAGATTGGGCATAGTCGGCACGCCGTTGGGAAGGATGACGGGCGCGCCACAAGCCGGGTCGCTTGAATCGCTCGGGCGTTGCGATGAATTGGAGGACTGACGCCACCAGTTGCGGTCGAAATAGCTGTAAAAGGCCGTGGTCTTGAGCGTCAGCTCCTCGGCCATGGTCCAGTCATGTGTTGCCGAAAGCCCGTAACGCCGCGTGTTGAACCGGTCGTTGACGAAAGGATTGTAGCGCGGATCGAAGCGGTATTCGGCAAGCGTCAGCCCGCTATAGGTCTGGCGGCTGTTTTCGTCATACATGCTGGCGCGCAGAGTAAGCTGGTGGCCGGCACCCAATTGATGTTCGAGCTTAAGGTTGAGATCGGTCAGCGCGCTGTGGAGATTGTCGCGCGATCCATCGCTGGCCTTTCGCGTGACGCTGACATTCACGCCGGTATCGGGACCGAGCGCACCTCCAATGCTTCCCGTCACGTCGTAAAAGGCGCGATTGCCGACCGACGCCCTGATGCTGCCCGCAAAGGCTTCGGGAACCGGAGGGGTGATATAGTTGATGACCGCACCTACCGTGTGTGGGCCATAAAGAATTTGCCCGGAGCCTTTCAGCACTTCGATGGCGGCAAAGCGGTCAATCGGCGGGTGATAATAGGAGGCGTTGTCGCCATAGGGGCCGTAGGTCAGCGGGATGCCATCTTCGAGCAGCAGGATTTTCGTCGAGCGCGTGGGATTGAGGCCACGAACGCCGATATTGGGGCGCAGACCGATGCCTTCCTCATCGCGTACCACCAGTCCCGGAACCTTGCGGAGCGCTTCATTGATGTTGAATACGCGGGCGTTCTCGAGTTCTGTCTGGCTCAGCAGACTGGTTGCCCCGGGGGCAGGATCCTCAATGCGTTCGGCGACAACCAAGATATGGTCGGGGTTGCTTGCTGCGCTGTCGTCAGCCGCGAAGGCATCTTGCGGAAAAGCAAAGCCCGTCGGTAGCGTGAGTGCAGCCGCAAGCATTAGTCGGCGACCGTCGAGCTGGCGCGTTGATGATAACCGCATGATATCCCCTTATCCGAATTTCCAGGGGCAATAGCAGACAGAAACGCTAATGCAAGCGTTTCGCATTAGCGTTTCTGTCTTAGTGCGTCGCTCGCGCAGCTGGAGATCGAGCTCGCAATATGGCTTATGACGTTGCGACATTTCGGTTGGGTGATCGTGCAGGGGGAACGCCGCTTGGCTGGTATTACATCAAATTTGCATAATATTCTGCAAAAACCGTATTTGAAGTTAGAGTAACTGCCGCCCAATACCCTCGCGACAACTAACCGGCAGCTTCCCTTTCGCTTATGCGTTTGCGGACGAGCTAGCCGACGAGGGAGAGGGTAAGGGCACGGCTAAAATTCTGCGAAGGAGCACTCAGGAGATATCGCGATCGGCTTCAGTGCTAGCTTCCTTCGTCGTCGGCAGTTACCGGCTCCGCAAGAAATCAGCCAGCACGAAACTCAGGAGCCCGACCACTACAAACATGTCCGCAGGGTTAAACGTGGGCCAATGGTAAGTCGCCCAATGCACATCAATGAAGTCGCGAACAGCGCCGAAGCGAACCCGATCTGCGATATTGGATAGCGCCCCGCCTATTGCACAGCCCAACGCCGCCGTTTCAAGCCTAGATCTCGACCTGAAGAGAAGCACAGTCAGCCAAGCCAAAACGGCTAGCGCAAGTACTACCAAAAGGAGTGGGGCACTGCCCTTACCAAGCCCAAAAGCTGCTCCCTCGTTCCAACCTGGCAGAACGGACAGAACTGGAAGCAGTACGATTTCTTCGCCATTTTTTAGCCTAGCAAAAATTTGTTCTTTGGAAACTTGGTCGACTAATAGCGCCAATGTGGCTGCCACAACACCGGACAAGCGCAAATAAGTCTTGTTCGAAACAATGCGAGCAATAGGCAATGTCTTTACATTTTCTTGAGACAAATCGTTATGGCGCACGTTAACCTCGAACTCTGTATCGGTCACTCATATGCGGCGCATTGCGTCTACCGGTCAACAAGGCCGTCTTGAAACCGGCATTAAGCGGATATTTGCGCAGCTTGCACGAAGAAAGAGCAACTGGTCATCGCTAACTGTCCAACACTCACAGTCACCAGAAACATTTGGCGCAGTATCGTCTATCCGCCAAGCTATGCTCGGGCGCGCGTTTAGCGCCTTGGCGATAAGACATCAATAAAGGAGCTCGCGAGGATCTGAACTCCGCATTTCGTTGTGTCACCCTCTGGCGAGTAAGTCGCGAACGGATCATATCTCGACTAGCGCATTTTTTTGCTGACATCCTAGACCTTCAGCCATCAAAATGCAGGTAGCTGCCGAACCCTAGCGTTGAACTTGCGTCTCGGCGAGCAGCACGCTATGCTGCTTCAGCGTGAGAACCACCAGCTCCTGAAACGGAGTTGGGACGGTGTTAAAGAGATATGTGCCGCTTAGGCTCGATCCCGAGCTGATTGATCTCCTCGACAATATTGCCATCAAGCGTTCGCAGTCGCGCGCCTCGGTCATGCGCGAAGGATTGCTGTTCTTTGCACAACGCCACGCAATAATTTCCGAAACCGAACATCGTCGTATTCTGGCTGACGAGTTTCTCTTCCTTGCGCTCGATACCATCATCCAACGCGAGCATAGCGATGTCCATGGCGAGCTGCTAAACGAAGCCGCCAGGCGGGCGCGGGCGCTTCGTGGCTAAGCCCGACACCTATTCGGACCCGCAGCGGTCAGGCAAGCTCCTTCATCATTCGGCGCGCGGGGCAATGCCGCGCAACGCCGGTAACTTCACGCGCGGCTCGCAGCTTATCACCCACGAATATCTGATGTGGTTCGGCTCGGTCCGGATCCCGCTCCTTGTCTGGTTCTTCCTCTTCCTTATCGCTTTTTCTGTCACGTCGTTGCTCGTGATCAAGGAGCACGAGGCGCAGATGATCCTCATGAAAATTTACGCCGCCGGGTGGCAGTTCATGGAGTTCAATTCGGAAAAAGTGATCAATCTGACCTTGCCATCGGGAGAGGTCATACCGGCCCCGCTCAATATGGTCGGGAATCATCCCGCAGTGATCGACGCCTGGACGCGTCTGATGCGCGCTTTCTGGGGTTCGGCTTTCATGTCGGCTTTTGTCGCGGTGCCGCTCACCATCTGGTTTGTCGATGCCGATGAGCTTTCAGCGATTATTGCCGCTCACAATCAGGCCGAGTTCGAGAAGGAAGCGCAGCGCTGCTTTCCGGACAAGACGATTGCCCAGGTGCTCGGTCTGGATTTTTCGGAGCGCAAGTCTGGCGGAATTCACCACCCTTATGAACTGGCCGGGATCCGCTATCCCTGGCGGACAGAGCAATCGCACACAATGCTGATCGGAACGACCGGCACGGGCAAGACGACACAGATGCGCGACCTGATCGCGCAAATGCGGCTGCGCAACGACCGCGCGGTGGTCTTCGATTTGACCGGGGCGTATGTCGAGGCATTTTACGACCCTGACACCGACATCATTCTTAATCCGATGGACCAGCGCTGTCCTTCATGGTCGGTGTTCATGGAATGTACGAACCATGCCGATTTCAACAGTGTCGCCGCGGCATTGATGCCGATCGATGGTGGGGCAAGCGAGCCGTTCTGGATCCTTGCCGCCCGCACCTTGTTTGTCGAAACCTGCACCCGCTTGAAAGCGGCCGGCAAAGCCACAAACCGCGATCTCGCAAGCCGGTTGATGATGGCGGACCTCAAGGACGTCCACAAACTTCTGGAGAATACAGTCGCCGACCCGCTGACCGCGCCCGAGGCAGCGCGCATGGCTGAATCGATCCGTGCAGTGTTCAACACCAATGCGCAGGCTTTGCGTTTCCTGCCAGACGACAACCCGCCTTTTTCCATTTGTGATTGGATCGCCAAGATCGACAATCCGGGCAGTATTCTTTTCATCACGTCGTCGCACAACGAACTCGCGCTCAACCGCGCGCTCTTGACCGTCTGGATGAATGTTGCGGTGCATCGCCTGATGCGGCTGCCACGAACCCGCGATTTGCGCACGTGGTTCTTCTTCGACGAGGTACACGCCCTTCACCGCCTGCCGGCGATCGAAGACGGGCTCCAGACCGCGCGCGGCTTTGGCGGCGCTTTCGTGCTCGGCATCCACAGTTTTGCGAAGCTTGCTGAAACCTACGGCGAGGAGGGCGCACAAAATCTGGCGTCGCTGGCACGGACCAAGTTGATCCTCGCGACGGCTGACCGCGACACTGCGCAGCATTGCTCGGACTATATCGGCCACCGAGAAGTACGCATGATGGATGAGGCCTATAGCTACGGCTATTCCAACATCCGCGATGCAGCCACGATAACGCCGCGCCAGCAAATCGAACCGCTGGTCATTCCCGACGATATCATGAAGCTTCCCTCGTTACGCGGCTTCCTCGTCTTCCCGGAAGGTTTCGACGCAGCGCGCGTCCAGCTCCACTATAAAGACTATCCCGTCGTCGCCGACGCTTACCAACCGCGTGAAAATGTCGAGCCGGTGCGCTTCATCGCCGCAGAAGACGAAGAGCCGGCCGATGCCGGCGGCCGAGAAGCCGGTGCAACGCCCGAAATTATGATCGAGGACAAGCCGGCAAGCCCCCCCCTGAGCCTAATCCAACCCGTTCTGGAAGAGGATGCAGAAGCAGCCCCGACCACCCTGGAAGCAGCGAACGTCGAGCCCCTTCCACAAACCCCCGAGCAGCAAGCGCTGGCCGCGCGCTCATATAAGGTCGGCGCATCCCCTCTCCAAAGCAAAAGCGGCACAGAAACGCGTGCCAGGGATCAGATAGACCCGACGGCTAAATCGGTCGATGCGGAGGGCAGGGAGCAGCCCGACCAGCTTCGTCTCGATCTTGCACGGCGTGAGCTGGTCGAGGCCATCGAACCCGAAAGCAAAACCGAGCGGGCGGTCTCGGCCCCCGAGATCAGCGGGCTCGCTCCTGACGACGGCATGGAGCTTTAGCCCATGCACTCGATCGCACCGGTAAGGTCCGCAGGCGGCGCTGCCACCTATTTCGCCAAGGACAATTATTACACCGCTGAGCAGAACGCGGAAGGCGGAATCTGGGGCGGGATGGGTGCGCGCGAACTTGGGCTCGAGGGGGCGGTGGAGGCGCAGGTTTTCGAGCGGTTGCTGAACGGCGAGCTGCCGAGCGGCGAGAAGGTGGGGCAGGTCGAAGGCAGGCGGGCCGGGCTCGATCTTACCTTCTCGATGCCCAAATCTGCCTCGGTAATGGCCTATGTCGCTGGTGATGCTCGTATCCTCCAGGCCAATATGCGCGCGGTCGAAAAGACCATGGCTTATGTCGAGAAAAGCTACGCTGAGGGACGCAATTATGCGCGAAACCGCAATGGCGACCCCCAAAAGACCGGCAAGCTTGTCTATGCGTTGTTCCCCCACGACACGAGCCGCGCCCTCGACCCGCAAGGCCATATCCATGCGGTGGTCGCCAATCTGACCCGGATGGTCGATGGCAGCTGGAAGGCGCTTTGGAATGGCGAGATCTGGAAGAACAACACCGTCATTGGCCAGGTCTATCATGCCGCATTGCGCGCCGAACTTCAAAAGCTCGGCTATGATACCGAGGCTACGGGAAAGCACGGCGCCTTCGAAATCAAGGGCGTGCCCAAGCTGATCCGGGAAGAGTTTTCGCAGCGTCAGAGCGAGATCGACGCCAAGGCCCGCGAGCTGGGCGTGCGATCACCACAGGGACGTGACCGCGTGGTCATCACAACTCGTGATGCCAAAATGGCGGTCGACGACCGCGGCGCATTGCTGGAAAGCTGGAAAGAGCGCGCGGCCTCCTTGGGCTTCGACGGCAAAGCGCTCCATAGCGAGGCGATAGCGCGCGTCGCTCAATCGCACCGGCCAGGCATATTCGAGGCAACGGCTTCGGCGCTGTCCGATTTGCAGGAGCGGATTGGCGGTCTGTTTCGACCGAGCGACCCTTTGGTGGCAAGCGGTGCGGCGGCATTGTTCATGCCTGCTGACCAACTGAAGGCGCAGCATGCCGCCGCCTCTGCTGTCCGTCATCTTTCGGAGCGCGAGGCCGCATTCGCTCCAGCGGAGATCGTCAAGGCCGCGCTTGGTTTTCAGATCAAAGGCCTCGAGGTCGGACCGGTGATCGAACGTATCGGCGAACTGCTCACATCGGGGGCGCTGATCGCCGGTCAGACGGATCGCGCCGACGGGCATGTCGATATGGTGACGACACCGGCTGCATTGAAAATGGAACAGGCAATCCTGGCCAATGTCGATGCCGGCCAAGGGCAGGGTAGGGTGGTAATCGCGGCAGACGCCGTGCTGGCCAAATTGCAGGCAGCCACAGGCGACCGCGTGGCGAATGAAGGCCAGACGGCCGCAGCGGTCCGCATCCTTTCCGGCGGCGACCGGACAGCGCTTGTTCAGGGCGTTGCCGGCGCGGGCAAGTCGACGATGATCGGCGCGGTGGCGGGTGCGGCTGCTACCGAGGGTGTCCGGGTGCTGGGCCTCGCCTTCCAGAACAAGATGGTTGCCGATCTCAGGGACACCGGCATCGAAGCCCAAACCATCGCATCGTTCGTCAACCGTTATGCAGGGCCGGCCTTCGAAGGCGCGGGACCAAGATACGAGGCGGCAAAGTCAGAACTCAAGGACACCATTCTTCTTGTCGATGAAGCGTCGATGGTTTCCTCGCGCGACATGTTGAAACTCACCGAGATCGCGCGATCGCTTTCGCTCGACGGGCTGCACTTCATTGGGGATCGCCAGCAGCTTTCCGCGATCGAACAGGGCAAGAGCTTCGCAGTGGCGCAGGCCGCGAACGCGCCGACGGCGAGGATGGACGAGAATATTCGCCAACGGAACTCGCCCTTGCTGCTCGCCGTGGCAGGCCTTTCGAACGAGGGTTTTGCTGCCCAAGCGCTCGACCTGCTTGCCGCGCATGGGCGCGTCATCGAGGACAGGCAGGACCATGTCGCAACGGCGGCACAGCTATGGCTGAATTTAAGCCCCGAAAACCGCGATCGCACCGCGATCTTTACCGCAGGCCGCGATGACCGATCGCGGATCAACGCGCTGGTGCAGAATGGACTTTTGAAGGAAGGGAGCCTTTCGGGCACGGGCCTGTCGCTCACATATCTTCAGAGCGTCAACAACACCCGCGAGGAGTTGCGGCACACCGCAACCTACCGCGCCGGCCACGTCCTCGAGGCCCGACTGCGCGTGCCTGAGATAGGTCTCGCCAAAGGAACATATACCGTTACCGGCATTGATGACCGGGGGAAGATAGCGGTGAGCGATGGTCGCCGCACGGTAAAATTCGACCCGCAGAAGATCGATCCGCAAAGCCGCTATGACCGGATGAGCCTTTCCGAACGCTTGGCGCTGAAGGTGCATGATGGTGACACCATCCTCTGGCGCGAGCGTGATATCGCGCGCGATATTGCGAAATCGACCTATGCAAAGGTGCTCAAGGCCGATGGCGACGGCATTACCGTCGAGCTAGGCGACCAGCGTCAGCTTAAACTGGCAATCGGCGATCCGATGCTTGCGCGGCTCGATCTGGGCTATGCGCTCAATGCCCACATGGCGCAGGGAATGACCAAGCCCGAGGCGATCGAGGTGATTGCTTCCAACCAGCGCAACCTTGCCACCCAGCGCACGCAAAATGTCCTCAATACACGTGCGACCGACGATCTAAGGGTAGTGACCGACGATCTGAAGCAGTTGAAGCTCCAGCTCGATCGCACCCCCGGCAACAAGACGTCCGCTCTCGAAGCGACGGGCCAGATCAAGGTCGATGCTAAACCTCCGGATCGCTTCACAAAGGGCGAGGTCCCGTCACTTGCGATGAGCCCTGAACTCAGGGCCAAGGTTGAAGCGGTACTGCCTGCCACCGAACCCAAGTCGCTTCCGGTACCCGAAAAGAAACTCGGACTCGATCTTGCCTGAACGCACACAAGGAAAGGATGACCTATGGGATATGATTATGATGAAGCGGGTGACTTCTCCTCCGAGCACGCCGCCCGCGAATGGGCCGATCGCAACAACATCGACACGACAGACCTGCATATCCGCCATCGCGGGGAACGGGGTGTGACACTGAGCGTCCGCCGCTCGGCACTCGGCGACAGCGCCAGAAACGATCTGACTTATGGTCGTCGCACCGGCTTTTTCTGATCGAAAGGATGGTCCGCATGAAACGCCTGAGCCTGTTAGCCGCGATGACGGTATCAACGACACCAGCGCAAGGCGCTTCGCCTGTTCCGATCTCACCAAGCGATACGTCGCAACCAAATGCGGCAATCGCTGCAGTTATCGAGCAAGCGCGACGCGATGCCGAAGCAATCGCGTACTATCTCGCAGAACATCGGGCCGCGCACCGCGCCGACGCGCCTGGTTGGCCTTGTGCAAAGCCTATACCTCAGGAAGTAGCCGTAGCGGCGGGTCGGCTGGCTGTCGAGCCGGATTTGTCTGACAGCTTCGCGCCGTCGCCGCATGAAGTCGATTGCGCCGAATGTGGTGAAGCGACGCCTGACGATATCAGCTGCGCCGACTGCCGCGAACCCAAGTCGGCAAGCTGAGGCCTGCGATGCTGGCCGAACCTTTGCCTGCTACTTCCTGCCCGGTCTGTCTGGGAACAATTCACTTTTGGCCTCGGCATAGCTGGTTCCAACTGTGTCGGCGTTGTCGGCGACCGCTTGCGATGGTGCCGGTCTGGCCAAGTTCATATCGCGTCTACCGGATCGTGAACCTCCTGAGCTTTGCGCGTTATGCCTGTGCCAGTCTGGCGCTGTTGGCGCTCTTTGCGCTGATCACACGGCTGTTACCGCTTCCTGCTGGCATCATCATGTGCACCGCGGCCTTTGCTTTACAGGGCTGCGCAGACCTTGCCGATGGCTTGGCCGGTGTCCGGACCAACTATGTGAGAAATTGGGGGCGGCTCCATATCGGCCGCAACGCCCGCCCCCAGTCGGCGGCAAAATGCGCGAGCGGCGTCTGTCTGCTGCTTCTCGCAGCTTTTGGCCTGGCCATCGGCTGACAGTAAAAAGGAAGGCACCATGACCCAGAATTACAAATTTGGCGAGGAGGTGCTCACCAGCAATGATCCCAAATTCCTGTCCCGGGTCGCTCTTGCGCATTCGCGCCGCGTCAGGCCGTTTTGCATGTGCCTGGACAAAGGTACGGGGATCGAGGTCTATATCGCGCGCCGCTTCGAGAAATATCATCTGAAGCGCATGCCCAACACGGGACCTAGCCATGCGCCGGGATGCGATCATTACGAACCGCACGATGACCTCACCGGACTTGGCCAGCTCAGGGGCCAGGCAATCGTCGACGACGAAAGCACAGGCGAAACGCTGCTAAAGCTTGCCTTTCCGATGAGCCGGGGACCGGCACGGCTTGCGATGGCGACCGCCAATGAAACAAAGCCCTCAGTCAAGTCGGACGGCACGAAATTGAGCATTCGCGGACTGCTCCATTATCTCTGGAACGAAGCGCGCTTGACGCATTGGCACCCTAAAATGCGCGGCAAGCGTGGCTGGGGACTGGTCCGCAACGAGTTGCTACGGGCGGCCGAGCAGAAGATCACCAAGGGCAAGCATTTTTCCGAGATGTTGTACATCCCGGAGCCCTTTCAAGCCGCCAAAAAATACGAGATTGCCCGGCGGCGGCGCGAGATCACGGCGCGCGCGCAGCAGCACACCAAGCAGCTCGGCATGATTATCGGCGAAGTGAAGAGCTTCGATGTCTCGATCAACGGTGAGCGCGCCGTGATCAAGCATCTTCCCGACTGGAACCTGTTTCTCAACAATGTGCTGGCGCGGAGGTTACGGAGCAATTTCGAGCGCGAAATCGAGCTTGTTGCTCAGAATATGGGATCGCATCTGATCATCTGCGCGACCTTTGAAATGAGCCGTGCGGATTACCCGCATGTCTGCGAGCTCACGCTGATGCCGGTCAATGAGCACTGGATCCCTTATGAAGCGTCCGAAGATCTGGCACTTGTAGACCAATGCATCGAGGAAGGCCGGCATTTCATAAAAGGCATGCGGATGAACCTTGCGCATGACAGCCCGATCGCAGCGGTGATCCTTACAGACACCAATCCGATGAGCACGGCGCTCTACCATGCAAACGCCCGGGCATCGACCGATGAAATGTCGGTACTTGCTGAGCGGATGGCGTTCAAAGGATCGTCACATCGAATAGTCACGCCCGGCGACAGACTCCCGAGCGATCGGCATGCGCGCAACAGCGCCTAAGTCATTGATTTAATTTAACATAAGATATATTATCGAACTTGAGTTAGTGTAAGCGCTAAATAGAAATGTCCCATCCCGCTATTTAGAGATGTCCCATTGTCCGGGCGTCTGCGGGCAGTCGGGTGCATGGTCATCCTCCCTTGCGGAGGGCGGCGCTGATGACGGTAGTGGCCATGAGTTATCGCGAGCTTTCGCGGTTCGATACGCTTCAACGGGTGAAGCGACGGGATCTTCGAGTCGAGGATGCGGCGGTGCTTCTTGGGCTCTCACGAAGGCAGATCAGTCGTTTGCTGACCCGCCTCGACGGCGAAGGTCCTGTAGGTTTGGTGTCGCGCAAACGTGGCCGGCCGAGCAACCGGCGACACAGCGACGCCTTTCGCGAGCAGATCGTTACGATCGTTCGGGAGCATTACGCCGACTTCGGGCCAACATTGGCACGCGAGTATCTGATCGAACGGCACGGCATTACCGTCGCTTGCGAGACGCTGCGCCAGCTGATGATCAAGGCGGGCCTTTGGAAGGATCGTGAGGCGCGTCGGCCACGCCCCTATCAGCCCCGCTACCGGCGCGACTGTCGTGGCGAGCTGATCCAGATCGACGGGTCGAAGCACTGGTGGTTCGAGGGTCGCGGGCCGCAATGCACGCTGCTCGTCTACATCGACGATGCGACCAGCGAGCTGATGCACCTGAAGATGGTCGAGAGCGAGAGCACGTTCGCCTACATGGACGCCACGCGCGAGTATATCGAGGCGCACGGCAAGCCGGTTGCGTTCTACTCGGACAAGCACAGCGTGTTCCGGAACGCCAACGCGTCGGCGGCGCGCGGCGACGGGATGACGCACTTCGGGCGCGCGCTCGAGTCGCTCAACATCGAGATCATCTGCGCGAACTCGCCGCAGGCCAAGGGACGCGTCGAGCGCGCCAACGGCACGCTGCAGGACCGGCTGGTGAAGGCGATGCGGCTCGAAGGGATCGCGACGATCGCCGAGGCCAACGCGTTCCTGCCGGGCTATATGGTGCGTCACAACGCGCGGTTCGCGAAGGCGCCGTTCGATCCGCGCGACCTGCACCGTCCGCTGGCGCCGCATGAGGACCTGCGCGCCGAGATGGTGTGGCGCGAGCAGCGGACCGTCACCTCGGCGCTGACGCTTCATTACAACAAGACGATGATCATCCTTGAGCCCAATGAGTATAGCCGCCCGCTGGTGCGCAAGCGCGTCCAGGTCTGCGAGTATCCCGATGGCCGGCTCGAGATCCAGTACCTGGGCCGAGCGCTGCCTTACCGGGTGTTCGACAAGATCCGGCAGGTCAACCAGGCAGCGGTCGTCGACAACAAGCATCTGGGTGCCGCGCTCGAGATGGCGCGGCTGATCCAGGAGCAGTTGCCGGCGAGGAAGCGCAATAACGACGAACCATGCCGCCGCTCGCAACCGGGGCATCTGTTCCCCAACCCGCAGGTTGCGGTCGAGCCGACGGTCAAGCGCAAGCGGGGCCGGCTTCCCCTTCCCCGAATCAAGCCACAGAGCCTGCCTCTCGAGCTGGTGGCGGTATGACCGGGCCCGCCGCTGGCGCGGCGGGTCCGGGGTGCATCATCGGCGAGTGCGGTGCCGCAGCGGGGGCCGCGCTGCGCTCGTGTGGATGGCTCCGCGCAGCCCCCGCTGCCCAAATCGCAGTGACATATCTAACTGGCGGAAATAGTGTCTTCTCTAAATGGCAGGAACAAGTTAGTGGTTCAATAACGTGCGATCTTTACCCTGCATTTTCTGAATCCACTAAATTGCAGGGTAAAGGAGTGGCTTTTATTAAACAGCACTACATTGCAAACAATTGACCCTGAACGGGCGTCCTTGAAGTTTGGCGCGTTGCGGGCGCAACAGCGCGCCCCAAAGCCGCAAGGATTTGAGGCTCGACAACATACACGGCATGACGGCCCCCGCCGCGATTGGCGTGGTTCGTTGCGTAGCCGGCATAGTGGCGGTTGAGAAACCCGGCCTTGACCAGATCCGAAATCGCGCGACTGACATTGCTCCGTCCTGCCGCACGCACCTGGTCTTCAACGGCATCTGCAATCAAAACCTCGTCATCCTCGGAATTTCCGGTCAGGCGATCGCCCAGCCCTTCAATAACCCTTGCCCGCAGCGCCGTGCGACGATCTTCTCGTTCACTCAACGGCAAGAGCTGGGTGCAAAGCCAGTCGCGCAAGTACAGCGGATGGTTGCTGCCATCATGCACCAATGGGCCCGCCCTGCCCCGATCGTTCGATGCCTCGGTGACGAGCTGGAGAACCAGGAAAGCATAGCGTGGCCTTGCCGACACTTTTGCCAGCGTCGCATAGATGTTGCCAATGGCTGAGAAGAGCGTCTGGTCGTGCATGGACCAGTATTGAGCACAAAAGGTGAATCCTGTGAATCCCCTTTCTCGATTCCAGTGCATTTTGTCGGCTGTGACACTTTGCCCGCTGGCAAAGTGTCACAGTTGACCATCCACTCTCCATTATTCCAATTGCACTCGCCTGTTCGAAAATTCCGCTCCATTAACTGTTGGAAAACAAGAGCTCACCACCTCGTCTATGCTCTTTGACTATTGCCTTGCAGCGCTCCGGCCTGCACAAGCAGCAGGAGTGCGGTCCATAAACTCGTCAGAATCTCTGAGGGGAACGCCACCATGAACGGCGCGCAGCAGAAGATGCTTTCCTTCGAAAGCGAACAGAGCCTCGGCCCAACCGGTGACGCCCTTTTTCTCGCTATGCGTCACCGCGTTCTCACCGTGCAATATGCTCCGCGGCAGCTGGTCGATGCGCGCAATCTCGCTACGGCCGCCGGCGTCCCCAAATCGCTTGCAACCGGCGTTCTTCAGGCACTTGCGGATCATGGCTATCTCACTCCGTTGGATCTCGAAACCGCGCGCATTGTCCATTGGACCACCGAGCAGTTCGAAGATCTGATTGAGGCCTGTCATGACTTGATCGGTCTCGCGATCGGAAAATGCATGGCGCGTATCGACGACGATGGCCTTTCGCACCTTCGCGAAGCACTCGATTTCAGCTTTTGCGATCCGATCGATCCGGACCAGATGGAGGCGTTTCAAATTCGTTGGTGGATCTTCTTCCACACGATCATCTCGACAATCGAGGTACGCAATTTTCGCAAAATGATGCTGACAGGCATGCCGCCAGCGCTTCGGCGGCGCGTCATCACCTCGCTCGACGCTGCCGGCCTGCGCTCGATGCTTTCCGACATGACCGCCCTGATTTCAGCCTTTGGACAGCGCGATGTGGCAATGGGCCGGGCTCTTCTCGATCATCAGTTCGCCGCCTTCACCCCGAGCGTTGTCGATGCCAACGAGGCGTTTAATCGCTTCGCCAGCGACGACGAGATCGACTACACCCCGGGAATGGAGATGACGAGGCCAGTGTTTCGACCGGAGAAATCCGATTTGCCCGACTTCCACCGGGGGATGCGAGAGCCGCTTTCCTGGGCCGAATTCAAGGCACTGTCGCTCAAGGGACAAATTCCCCCAATTTGATGTAACTTCCAATTGCATTGGATATTGCTGAGAAAGAGAAATGGTTACATCTGCCTCGTCGGACAGCCCGGACAGGCAGGTTATGGTTGGGAAGGCGTTGATAGCCGACGTTCATGCCCTCGCACTCAAAATTCCACTTCGCCCCATGGGTAGCCATGCGGGTATGGCTGAACGGGCGGCCCGCACAGGATATCAAACAAGCTAGGCCTGAATGTCTGTAAAGTAACCGAAAGGCGTTACGCACCCGGGCTAGCGTTTGCCTCGTTCTTGATCGTCACCGGTATGCGCAGGAACCGCACACCGTTGGCCTCGGCTTCCGGGAAGTTACCTGCACGAATGTTGACCTGAATCGATGGCAAAAGCAGCTTGGGCGCAGAGAGCGTGGCGTCGCGTGCCTCGCGCATGGCGACGAACTCGTCTTCGCCAATCGCCTCGTTGACATGAACGCTGGTGCGGCGCTGTTCGCCAACGGTGGTTTCCCAAGCAAATTCGCTGCGGCCAGGGGCTTTGTAGTCATGGCACAGAAACAATCGCGTTTCATCGGGTAGGCTCAACACCCGGCGGATTGAGCGATAGAGCTCGCGGGCATCCCCACCGGGGAAGTCGGCGCGCGCGGTGCCATAGTCGGGCATGAACAGGGTATCGCCGACAAAGGCGGCATCGCCGACAAGATAGGCGATGTCTGCCGGGGTGTGGCCAGGGACGTGCATGACCTCGACCTCCAGCTCGCCAATCGCGAAACGCTCGCCATCGCGGAAAAGCCGGTCGAAGTCAGAACCATCGGTCTTCATGTCGTCGAAGGCGAAAACCGGGCGGAAGATTTTCTGCACATCGCGGATATGCTCGCCGATGCCTATTGCGGCCCCGGTCTTCGCCTTGAACAAAGGTGCCGCAGACAGATGATCGGCGTGGGCGTGGGTTTCCAACGCCATCACGATCCGCCAGCCTCGTTCCGCCGCGAAGGCAAGAATGCGTTCCGCTGAGCGCGCATCGGCCTCGCCGCTCGCCAGATCGAAATCCAGCACGGGGTCGATAACAGCAGCCTCGCCCGTCGCCGGATCGGCGACGAGATAGCTGATGGTGTTGGTCGGCTCGTCGAAGAAGGCTTCGATGATCGGCTGTTTGGTCATTGAATGGTCCCTTGAAGTTACTTGACATTATATGAGGATAATCTAATTAAGCAATATCTAATGTGCAAATGGACCCAGCGATGCTCAAACCCCCGATGGACCTGACCACCTTTGAAACTAAAGCGGGCGATGTCGCCACGCTGCTCAAGGCGATGGCCAACACTCGTCGGCTGATGGTGCTGTGCAAGCTGGTCGAGCATGGCGAAATGACCGTCGGCGATCTGGCGCGTGACGTCGCGCTGTCGCAATCGGCGCTCTCGCAACATCTGGCGAAGATGCGCGACGAAGGCCTGGTCGCCTTCCGCCGCGAGAGCCAGACGCTCTGGTACCGGATCGCCGACCCCCGCACCGAGGAACTGCTCGGCACACTCTACCAACTTTACTGCAAGGACTGAACCATGCCCCTGACTGCCGTTGAACCCGAAGAAGCCGAGCGCCTGATCGCTGCTGGCGCCAAGCTGATCGACATTCGCGACGCCGACGAACATGCCCGCGAACGCATTGACGGTTCAGCTAACCATCCCTTGGCGCGGATCGAGCAATTGGCAGCCCATTCGGGTCCAGTGATTTTTCACTGCCGCACCGGCATGCGAACTCAAAGCAACGCTGCCCGGCTTGCAGCGGCAGGCGGTGATACGCCCTGCTACGTTCTTGCCGGCGGCATCGAATCATGGCGGTCCTCTGGACGTCCGACGATTATCGACAAGCGCCAGCCGCTCGAAATCATGCGGCAGGTGCAACTGGTCGCGGGCGGGTTGGTGCTGCTCGGCGTAGTCTTCGGCTTTCTCGTCTCGCCGCTCCTGTTCGGCGTTTCGGCTTTTGTCGGCGCGGGTTTGATGATGGCGGGCGCAACCGGCTGGTGCGGCATGGCAACGCTGTTGCGGCAGCTTCCGTGGAACCGCGCAGTGTCATCAGCCTGAGTTTGCGATGGCCGCGATTGAAGCCCTGCTTGCCGCGCTGTCGGGCAGTCTGGTCGGCATCGTCCTCGGACTTGTCGGCGGCGGCGGGTCGATTCTTGCGGTGCCATTGCTGGTGTATCTGGTGGGGGTGACCAACCCGCATGTCGCAATCGGCACCAGCGCGCTGTCGGTCGCGGCCAGCGCTGCATCGGCGCTGATCGGCCATGCCCGTGCTGGAACCGTTAAATGGCGCTGCGCCCTGATGTTTGCCGCCGCAGGCAGCATCGGCGCAATTGGCGGCTCTTCGCTCGGCAAGGCCCTTGACGGGCAACGGCTGCTCTTCCTCTTCGCCATCGTGATGATAGTTGTTGGAATAACGATGCTGCGAGATCGCGGCGATCCCGGCAATCCAGACGTAGTCTGCACCCGCAATAATGCGCCCAAGGTGATCGGCTTCGGCGCGGGCAGCGGTGCCTTTTCGGGCTTCTTTGGCATTGGCGGCGGGTTTCTGATTGTGCCGGGCCTTGTCGCCGCAACGGGGATGCCGATGCTCAATGCGATTGGCTCCTCGCTGGTTGCAGTGACCTTGTTCGGGCTGACCACGGCTGCAAGCTACGCAGCATCCGGCCTGATCGACTGGCCGCTGGCGGCGGTGTTCGTCGGCGGCGGGATCGTCGGCAGCTTCATTGGCGGCGCAGCCTCACGGCTACTCGCAAAGAACACCGCCACGCTCAAAACGATGTTCGCCGTCCTGATCTTTTGCGTGGCCGCATATATGCTCTGGCAAAGCAGCAGAACTTTTTGGGAGGGACTATGACCGGATTGATGCAAATCGAGACTTGGCTGGCACCCGGCGACGCTCTTCGCGGTTGGTTCGACCCTATCTTCCGCGTCTCGACCAGCCTGATCTTCATCATTGGCGGGATCGGGCATTTTGGCGCGCACGACTATATGCTCGAGCGAATGGCTGAATCGCCCTGGAATGATGCCGTGAACATGCTCGGCGAACCGTCCTGGCTGCTGTGGCTGAGCGGGGCGGTATTTGTTGTGTTCGGTGCAACCCTTGCATTGGGCTATCTTACCCGCCTCTCGGCATTGCTCATTCTCGTAACGCTGATCCCAGTGACAATCACCCAGCACATCGCGCCAGGCCATATGGGACCGTTGTTCAAGAATATCGCGATCATGGGGGCGTTGCTGTATTTCTACGCCAACGGGCCGGGGCGTTTTGGGATTAATCGGGCGGATGACGCTATGCCGCAGCTCGGTGGTTAACCTCGTTCGAAGGGTCAGACGACGACGAACCAATGGCAGGGATTGTTGGCACCTTCTGAAGGCTGGAAGGCAGCAGTGTCAGCGGTAGTCGTCAATAGTAAGCGAGCTCTGTCGCTTTCCCCCTGAATATCCAGTGTGCGAGTATTGAATAACCAAGGATCACCGGCAGCACGAACAGCGTTCCGATCAATATGATCGAGAGCGCCTCCGGACTCGACGCAGCCTGCCAGATGGTCAGCCGGTCTGGCACGATGAAGGGATAGAAGCTGTAGGCGATGCCGATGAAGCCGAGAACGAACAAAATACCCGCGGCCGCTAGCGGCACCCAGGACAGTGCGTCATCATGCCGCACCGGCCGTCCAAGAAATATCGCAAGGCCTGCAATCAGGATCGCCGAGAACATCGGGATCGGAAGAAGCGCGATGAATTCGGGAAGGTGA